>TARA_R110002124_G_scaffold287089_1_pt1 | contig 181949 bp, 177 predicted proteins | sample TARA_R110002124 | Tara Oceans TARA_R110002124 (sample SAMEA4397445) | marine metagenome | biome: Polar Biome; feature: [SRF] surface water layer (ENVO:00010504); material: water (ENVO:00002006), including particulate matter (ENVO:01000060) such as... | depth 5 m | reverse complement strand
TCCATCTATAAATTATACGCTGTCAATTTCAATATATCAATGAACTTTTAAAATCTTTTTTCGCTTTACAAACTCGTGTTTTTGATTCACTCATCGTCTTAGCGGGTGCAAATGTACAACAGTTTTTTAAATCTGCAATGATTTTTAAAAAATATTTCAAAAAAATTTAGACCGTTGTAATTTATACTTTTCAAGGTTTCTTACTTCCTATCCAAAGCGGGTGCAAATATAGAATGGTTTTCCATTCTGACAAACATAAATTACTATTTTTTTTAAAGTTTTTTCCTTCATTTTCATAACCATTTGAAGCCGTATAAATTATCAATACAATAAATTTAAAAAGTATTTATACCTTTATATATATACTATTTATTAAAAAGTAGATCATCCAACTCTATTTGCCGGGAATCATTACCCCTCACACCAATAATAATTGCACGCGAACAACTCTCAAAATTGATCCGCGTTAGGGATTGAGCGGTGGGGAAAAACGTAGTGCTGACCTGTTTGAGCTCTCCAGACGCTTCGGTCTGGAAGCGAGTAGCGACGAAGCCCGCCCCTGACCGAGAGAAACGAGCGCTTGCCTTCCGGCAGGCAGGTCTGGGGAACGCCCTAAAGAACCAAAAATCAATCCCAAAATAATCAATCGAATGGATATTGCTTACCAGAGAAACTCGTAGTATCTTTGCCACTTAAATTTTTCAAGTATGATAGCGATTACCTTACCTGATGGAAGCGTAAAAGAATTTGAAGCCGGAGTTACTCCCATGGATGTAGCGAAAAGCATAAGTGAAGGGTTGGCACGAAATGTTATTTCGGCTAGCTTTAATAAAAATACCGTGGAAACCACCACCCCTTTAAAGAATGATGGAGATCTGGTACTTTACACCTGGAACAACGACGAAGGTAAAAAGGCTTTTTGGCATTCTTCGGCACATATATTAGCACAGGCATTAGAGCAATTATACCCCGGAATTAAATTAACCATTGGTCCGGCTATAGAAAACGGGTTCTATTATGATGTAGATTTTGGAGATGAAACTATAACAGAAAAAGATTTGAAAGCAGTTGAAGACAGAATGTTGGAGATTGCACGCGGAAAGCATACGTTCTCACTGAGAGAAGCTTCAAAAGAAGAGGCGCTTGATTATTACAAAAATCAAGGAAACGAATACAAGGTAGAATTAATCGAAGCGCTTGATGATGGCACAATTACTTTTTGTGATCACGATGATTTTACCGATCTGTGCCGTGGCGGACACATTCCTAATACAGGAATAGTAAAAGCTATAAAATTAATGAGTATTGCCGGGGCATATTGGCGCGGTGACGAAAACAATAAACAACTTACGCGTATTTACGGGGTAAGTTTTCCGAAGCAAAAAGAGTTAACCGAATATCTTGCGCTTTTAGAAGAGGCAAAAAAACGGGATCATAGAAAACTGGGGAAAGAATTAGAGCTTTTTACATTTTCAAAACGCGTAGGGCAAGGCTTACCATTATGGCTCCCAAAAGGAGCAGCTTTGCGAGAGCGTTTGGAGAATTTTTTAAAGAAAGCGCAGAAAAAAGCCGGCTACGAAATGGTGGTTACACCACATATCGGTCAGAAAGAATTATATGTCACTTCGGGTCACTATGCGAAATACGGAGCCGACAGTTTTCAGCCTATTCATACGCCTGCCGAAGGGGAAGAATTTCTTCTGAAGCCTATGAATTGTCCGCATCACTGCGAGATCTTTAACAGTAAACCCTGGTCATATAAGGATTTACCTAAGCGTTTTGCGGAATTTGGAACAGTGTATCGATATGAACAAAGTGGAGAATTACACGGATTGACTCGCGTTAGAGGATTCACGCAGGATGATGCTCATATTTTTTGTACACCGGATCAACTGGATGATGAGTTTAAAAAAGTAATTGATCTTGTTTTGTACGTTTTCGGTTCTTTAGGGTTCGAAAACTTTACAACTCAGGTTTCTTTACGTGATCCCGACAAGCCTGAAAAATACATTGGAGATCCCGAAGTGTGGGAAAAAGCAGAGCAGGCAATCATAAATGCCGTAACCGACAAAGGGCTAGACTTCGTTATGGAAACGGGCGAAGCTGCGTTTTACGGTCCGAAACTGGACTTCATGGTAAAAGATGCATTAGGGAGAAGTTGGCAGTTAGGAACTATCCAGGTTGATTATACACTGCCGGAACGTTTTGAATTAGAATACAAGGGAAGCGATAATGAAATGCACAGACCGGTGATGATTCATAGAGCGCCTTTTGGAAGTATGGAACGATTTGTAGCAATTTTACTGGAACATACAGGTGGTAATTTTCCGCTTTGGCTAATGCCCGATCAGGTTATTATATTATCATTAAGTGAAAAATATGAAAAATACGCCGAAAAAGTTTTAAATTTGCTTGAAAATGACGAAATTCGCGCCCTTGTAGATAATCGGAACGAGACGATAGGTAAGAAAATACGGGAAGCAGAAATGAACAAAATCCCATATATGCTGATCGTTGGTGAGCAAGAGGAAAATGATGGTACGATTTCTGTAAGGAAACATAGTGAAGGAGACATAGGCACCATGAGTGTTGAGGATTTTTCGAAAATGATCAACGAAGAAGTAAAGAAAGAAATAAAAGAGTTTAATTAAAATTTATTAGCCATAGCAATACGTAGAAAAAGAAGTAGAGGTCCGGCTCGGATTATTAAAGAAGATCAACACCGAATCAATAGAAAGATTCGTGCAGAAGAGGTACGCCTTGTAGGCGATAATGTTGAAATAGGAGTATATCCTTTAAAGAAGGCATTAGAAATCGCTGAAGAGCTAGAACTTGACCTTGTCGAAATTTCACCAAATGCAAATCCTCCGGTTTGTAAAGTAATAGACTATAAAAAGTTTGTTTACGAACAGAAGAAGCGGGAGAAGGCTATGAAAGCGAAAGCGACTAAAGTGACCATAAAGGAAATTAGGTTTGGACCTAATACCGATGATCACGATTATGAGTTTAAAAAGAAACATGCCGAAAAGTTTTTGAAAGATGGTGCAAAACTAAAAGCGTATGTGTTCTTTAAAGGCCGTTCTATCATTTATAAGGTTCAAGGTGAAATCTTGTTGCTAAAATTAGCACAAGAACTTGAAGAATTTGGTAAGGTAGAACAAATGCCAAAATTGGAAGGAAAGCGAATGATAATGTTCATCGCTCCAAAAAAGAAGTAATAAATAATCTCCTAATTGGAGTCATTATAAAAAGAAATCCAACTACGATAGCCTACTTCACCATAGTAGCTAGGTTATGTAGACCGAAAGGCTGTAGTGGATATAGTGCGAAACAATAAATAAAAGTAGGAAACATGCCGAAACAAAAAACAAAATCCAGTGCCAAGAAGCGTTTTAAGCTAACGGGAACCGGTAAGATCAAAAGAAAGCATGCGTTTAAAAGTCACATCTTAACAAAGAAGTCTAAAAAACGTAAGCTTGCATTGACTCATGATACTTTAGTACATGCAGCCGATGAGAGTAATGTTAAACAAATGCTTCGAATGAAGTAATCGTTTAACCGGTTAAACAAATTTTTTAAACCCTGGAGTATGGCCGCCCCTTTCGCGTAAAGCTACGGAGCAAAAAGTGTAAGTAAAAATACCGCCTGCTACAAAAAACAAGTAAATTATGCCAAGATCAGTAAATTCAGTTGCAAAAAGAGCCAGAAGAAAAAAGGTTCTTAAGCAAGCCAAAGGATACTTTGGAAGACGTAAAAATGTTTGGACTGTTGCTAAGAACGCCGTTGATAAAGCGATGTCTTATGCATACAGAGACAGACGAAACAAGAAAAGAACTTTTAGAGCTTTGTGGATCACGCGTATCAACGCAGGTGCACGTCAGCATGGAATGTCGTATTCTCAATTTATGGGAGGATGTAAAAAAGCAGGAATCGAATTAAACCGTAAGGTTTTAGCAGATCTAGCGATGAATCATCCTGATGCTTTTGAAGCAATCGTAAAAAAAGTAAAATAAGACTCAAACAATATTATTTCGCACAAAAAGCCCGCTCAAATTGAGCGGGCTTTTTAATTTATTTTCTTCTGTAAACGAAATGATTTTTTTATGGACGTTCCAAGACCTTGATTCGTGCTCGGTCATGATCGCACTACCTGTATGCCGCTGCTATCTCTCACGCAAAGTACAAACGAAATGACCGAGACCCAGCATTCATCATCAATCAAGTTTTCTGTTTTTTCTTCTTAGCCGCCGGAAACAGCACATTGTTTAAGATCAATCTGTATCCAGGAGAATTGGGATGTAGCGCCAATTCGGTCTTCGCATCCCCTACTCTATGCTGATAGTCTTCGGGGTCGTGTCCACCATAAAAAGTGAAGAACCCCTTGCCTTTTACCCCATGAATATAACGTGCTTCCCCATTCGATTTATTTTCTCCCATCCTCAATACGTTTGCTTTAATTTGATTGGGAGCATACGAAGTTGTTTGTCCCATAAACCCTTTAACTAATGCTGTATGGTTTTGAACCAACATACAAGGAATTGGATCCCATTTGGCCGAATAATCCATTAGGGTAAAATAGTCAACTTCTTTCGATATTCGACGTTTGGTAGTCATATCGATACTCGAAAACTCGTAAACCATCGGACTTCTTTCAAGGATAAAATCTTTAAAAGCAAATGTTTTACTATAATCTATTTTACTCTGGTAGGAGGCTTCACTGGGATCCCCATCGAACATTGGTTCGCAAATATCCACTCCTTCGGCAGCTAACGCTATATCAAAACTATCGGTCGCACTACACATGGCAAACATAAATCCGCCACCAACTACATAATCTCTAATTTTTAAGGCCACATCTCTCTTCGCTTCCGAAACTTTAGAATATCCTAACTTCGCAGCTAAGGCCTCGGCATTCTTTTTCTCCTCTATATACCAGGGCGCTGCCCGGTATGCCCGGTAAAATTTTCCGTACTGTCCGGTAAAGTCTTCATGGTGAAGATGCAACCAGTCATAAAGAATTAACTGATCTGAAAGCACTTCTTCATCGTACACTACGGTATAAGGAATTTCGGCATAGGTAAGCACCATGGTCACAGCATCATCCCAGGGAAGACTTCCTTTGGGTGAATACACGGCGATCTTGGGTGCTTTTTCCAAAACTACAGCTTCCATGTTTTGCGACGGACTGCTAATTTCGGTTAAGATTTGTTCTGTTTTTGCATCAGAAAGCACTTCAAAGGAGATCCCTCGTATCTGACATTCCTTCTGAATTTCATCTGAATCAGGTAATAAAAAAGACCCTCCTCTGTAATTCAGCAACCACTTTACCTTTACATTCTTTTCAAGTGTCCAATAGGTAAGTCCGTAGGCTTTTAAATGCTCCTTCTGACTTTCGGCATCCATAGGAATAAGAATGTAGGAAGCTGAGGCGTTTAAAGAAAACAGCAATAAAAAGATCAATGAATATAATTTCGTCATAATTCAAATATATACAATCTGTTGAAGAGATTCCTCTTCACAGAAATTTATAACGTCAAATTTTAAGCCAAATTATAGAAAAAGACATAGTAGTTAACAGAAGTAACCATAATACTGCCTAGAATTGGGAGGCGAATTTAGAATGGCACCTCATTATCATCATCCGGGGAAAGATCGTCATTCATAGAACTTCCGAAGGCTTCGCCTGGTGAAGGCAGATTTTCTGTTTTAAACGTATCGTCGTTTGCAGCGGCATTCATACGCGAATGGAACTCTGCCGGATAATCGAAGGTTTCCAGATTTTCGAACTTTCCTAAATGCCCAACGAACTTGAGTCTAATTTCATCTAAACCACCATTACGGTGTTTAGCGACTATAAATTCGGCTTGTCCTGTGGTAGGAGTACGCTCTTCATCATCCCATTCATCGATCTTGTAATATTCGGGACGATATATAAAAGATACAATATCGGCATCCTGTTCGATCGCACCGGATTCCCTAAGATCGGAAAGTAAAGGGCGTTTACTTCCACCACGCGTTTCAACGGCACGTGATAGCTGTGATAGTGCGATAACCGGAATATTCAATTCTTTCGCTAAGGCTTTTAAGTTTCTGGATATCGTTGAAATTTCCTGCTCTCTGTTTCCGCCTTTCTGACTTCCCCCTGCGGTCATTAATTGTAAGTAATCGATCATGATTAACTTAATGCCGTGTTGGGATGCCAAACGTCTGGCCTTTGCCCGAAGATCAAAAATAGAAAGAGAGGGAGTATCATCAATAAATAAGGGTGCCTTTTCGAGACCTTTTACTTTTACATTTAGTTGTTCCCACTCGTGTTTTTCAAGGTTTCCGGTACGCAGTTTTTCTGAACTTAATCCGGTTTCAGAAGAAATTAAACGAGTGATTAACTGAACCGAAGCCATTTCCAAAGAGAAAAAAGCCACCGGCATGTCATGTTCAACAGCAATATTTCGTGCCATAGATAAAGTAAGTGCTGTTTTACCCATACCCGGACGTGCTGCAATAATGATCAAATCACTTGGTTGCCATCCCGAGGTTAACTTATCTAATTTGGTAAATCCGGAAGGAATTCCGGAAAGTCCTTCTTTATTAGCGATTTCTTCAATTCGTTTCTTTGCCTGAATAACCAGATGCTGTGCTGTTTCTGAAGAACGCTTTATATTTCCTTGAGTGATATCGTATAATTTCGATTCGGCGGTGTCTAGCAAATCGAAAACGTCTGTGGTTTCATCGTACGAATCTTCTATGATCTCGTTCGATATTTTTATTAAGCTTCGCTGTATATATTTCTGAAGAATTATACGCGCATGGAATTCAATATGTGCCGAAGACGAAACTTTTTGTGTAAGTTGAATAAGGTAAAACTCCCCTCCTACCTGATCTAATTTCTGACTCTTCTTTAACTGCGATGAAACGGTTAATAAGTCGACCGGCTCACTGTTTTCGAAGAGCACGTGGATCGCCTCAAAGATATGCTGATGCGCTTCTTTATAGAAAACTTCGGCATTTAGAATATCGATAACCTCATCCACTCCCTTTTTATCGATCATCATCGCTCCTAACACAACCTCTTCTAAATCAGTTGCTTGTGGCGGTAATTTTCCCTTTTCCAGTGAGATTACTTGAGAAGAACGTGTTGAATATGAGGTTTGAGGTTTCAGTTTTTCCATTAAGCGAATGTAAAGAAAATGTTATGAGCGGAAATCGAATTTTGAATTTCGATGTTCACTAGTCATCAACAATTGGACTGTTGAAAACTTAATATTTTTGTTAATAAGGTACAAAAAAATCTGAAGTCAAAGCTTCAGATTTTTGAAAGTGTTGGTATTGTTGAAGCTATGCTTTGAAGACTCCCATTTCTGAATACTTATCCATTCGTTTTTCAACCAGATCTTTTGGTGATAAGTCTTTTAAAGCTTCATATTCTTTCGAAATTGCATTTGCAACCGTAGAAAAAGTTTTCGCTTTATCACTATGGGCTCCACCCAAAGGTTCTCTCACGATCACGTCGATAAGCTTTTGTTTTTTCATGTCGGTCGCTGTAAGCTTTAAAGCTTCGGCAGCTTGTTCCTTAAACTCCCAGCTTCTCCATAAGATCGAGGAACAGCTTTCCGGCGATATTACCGAATACCAGGTGTTCTCGAGCATCAGCACCTTATCTCCTACTCCAATTCCTAAGGCTCCTCCGCTGGCACCTTCTCCAATGATAACTACAATAATTGGTACCTTGAGGCGGGTCATTTCCAAAATATTACGGGCTATCGCTTCCCCTTGTCCGCGTTCCTCCGCTTCCAATCCAGGGTACGCCCCGGGTGTATCGATAAAAGTAACTACGGGTATTCCAAATTTCTCTGCCGATTTCATAAGACGTAGCGCTTTGCGATACCCTTCAGGATTTGCCATTCCAAAATTTCGGTATTGACGAGTTTTAGTATTAAAACCTTTTTGCTGCCCAACGAACATATAACTTTGGTCTCCAATTTTACCGAGACCACCAACCATCGCCTTATCATCTTTAAAATTACGATCTCCATGTAATTCTAAAAAAGAATCCCCACAAATGGCATTTATATAATCCATGGTGTAGGGACGATTAGGATGACGTGACAACTGCACACGTTGCCATGGCGTTAGGTTTTTGTATATGTCTTTCTTAGTCTCGTTAAGTTTCTTTTCAATCTGCTTGCAGGTATTAGAGACATCAACATCGCTCTCCTCTCCAATCTGACAAGCTTTTTCGAACTGTTCTTGCAGTTCTTTTATAGGTAATTCAAAATCAAGATATTCCATAATAACTTCTAGAAGTTTGTTTTTGGCTCAGTGTACAAATATAAAATATTGTTTTTAGGTATTGGGTAATCGTCTTTTTTTTCTTTCTCTCGAAGTTTTAATTATTCCGTTAGCCACTACTGTTACCAGTATTATAGCTGCCCCATAATAAAACTGCGAACTCATATTTTCTGAATCACCTAAAATAAGAAGCGCGAGGATAATTCCGTAAACAGGCTCCATATTAATAGTAAGCATCACGGTATAAGGGCTTATCCACTTCATTACATGTATAGAAGCGATAAATGCATAAGCCGTACAAACCGACGCGAGTACCAGAAGAAAGACCCAATCGTTAGCTGAAAGTTGAAAAAATTCGCTACTAAAGCTTCCGCTGAACCATAAATACACTGAAATACAGAGCATTCCGAAGAAAATTTCATAAAACGAAATCACTGAAGCCTTGTATTTTATTGCCAATTTTCCGTTAAGAACAGAAAATAAAGCACCTAAAAACGATGAACATAAAGCTAACGAAATTCCTAAAATGTATTCAGACTCTACCTCAAAAATAATGTACAAACCTACAATTACCAGTAAGCCGAAAAGCACCTCGTACCAGATAATTCCTCTTCGATAAATAAGGGGTTCTAACAGCGAAGCGAAAAAAGCACCCGTAGACATTATCGCCAATGTTACCGAAACATTTGAAACCTTAATAGCACCAAAGAATGCCAACCAATGAAGTGCAATAATAAATCCTGAAAGACAAAAAGCGGCTATTGCTTTGGGTGGATATCGAAGTCTTTCTTTTCTAAAGGCGAGCCACAGAAAGATAAATCCGGAAGCCAATAACATTCTAAACCAAACCAACGGGATAGCATCAATTGAAATAAGGGCACCTAAAACCGCAGTGAACCCCCAAATAAAGACGATAAAATGTAAGAGGAGGTAATTAAAAAGCTTAGCGTTTGGCATTTCGTAATAGATATACTGCCAAAATAGCGAAAATGATATTAGGAAACCATGTTGCAATAAATGGAGAAAAATCACTTTGCTCAGCCATCGTTCCGAAGATCTTGTCGAAAAAGATGAAAACCATCCCAATTGCGATACCAATTGCCAGATTAACACCCATCCCTCCGCGGCGTTTTACAGATGACACAGCGACAGCGATAATAGTTAAAATATAAGCTGAAACCGGTAAGCTCCAACGCTTGTACTTTACAACTTCATACCTATTAATATACGAAGAGCCACGCTCCTTCTCTCTTTTAATAAAACTATTAAGTTCGGCTAGGTTTAGCGTTTCTGCAATGTAATCTACCGGGGTAAGATCTTCCAACTCGAAGGAAAATACAGTGTCTAATCTTGTTTCCGACTTTAAAATGTCTTCATTTTCTCCAATAATTCGTTTTGTGTAATTATAGAGTGTATAGGTGGTATCTTCTTCATTAAACTTTATGCGGTTGGCTTCAATTTTATAAGCCATTCTATTGTCTTCAAAGTGTTCGAGAGTAAAGTTACTTCCCGATTTTTCGGCAACGTTAAAATAGCTCACATAGATGTAATCGTTATCATTGATCTGCCTGTAAACATTAGATTGCGCCCTATCTTTTTTACCTTTTTTCAGATATAAATAAGAGAATTCATTAAATCCCTTACTTGCTTTTGGAGCGAGATACATCCCTAAGAAAAAGGCACCAATACAAACGATGGTAGCACCTATCATATATGGTCTTAGAAATCTATAATAAGAAACTCCACTACTTAAAAAGGCGATGACTTCGGTATTATTGGCAAGCTTAGACGTGAACCAAATTACCGAGAGGAATAAAAACAAAGGAAACAGAAGATTCGCAAAATAGATAGTAAAATCGAGGAAGTACTTAGCCACCTCGATAAAAGGGACTTCATTCTCAAGGATCTTATCAATTTTTTCGGCAAGGTGAACAGTGATCCCGATTGGAATAAAAAGTAATAACAAAAGGACGAAAGTCCCAATGTAATTTTTTAAGATATATCTATCGAGAATACTCAGCATAGACCTATAAACGTTTATCCATTTGTTTAACCATCATGTTTTTCCAGGTGGTGAAATCACCGGCTAAGATATGTTTTCTCGCTTCACGAACCAACCATAAATAAAAGCCCAGATTGTGAATAGTACATATTTGTCGTCCCAGCATTTCATTAACGGTAAATAAATGTCTAACGTATGCTTTGCTGTATTCGGTATCCACCCAGGTAATGTTCATCTCGTCAATGGGAGAAAAGTCTGCCTCCCATTTCTTGTTTTTAATATTTATTGTGCCATGCGCGGTAAATAGCATACCATTTCTACCGTTACGGGTTGGCATCACACAGTCGAACATATCGATTCCGAGTGCGATATTTTCCAGAATATTTATGGGCGTACCTACTCCCATTAAATATCTTGGTTTGTCTTTGGGCAGAATTGCTGTTACCACCTCTGTCATTGCGTACATCTCTTCGGCAGGTTCTCCTACCGAGAGTCCGCCGATAGCGTTCCCTGCAGCGCCGACCGATGCGATATATTCGGCAGATTGTTTCCGAAGGTCTTTATAGGTACTTCCCTGAACGATTGGAAAAAACGTTTGATCGTAATCGTATTTTAAAGGTGTTTTTTCTAAGTGATTGATACATCTATCCAACCATCGATGCGTCATGTGCATAGATCGTTTCGCATAGTTATAATCGCATGGGTACGGAGTACACTCATCGAACGCCATAATTATATCGGCACCAATGGTGCGTTGAATTTCCATTACATTTTCGGGGGTAAAGAAATGATAACTTCCATCGATATGCGATTTAAATTTTACTCCTTCTTCTTTAATTTTTCTGTTTGCCGACAGCGAATACACCTGATAACCTCCGCTATCTGTGAGTATATTTCTATCCCAATTCATAAATTTATGAATTCCCCCAGCTTTTTCCAGAATGGGGGTCTGCGGACGCAGATACAAATGATAGGTATTCCCAAGGATAATGTCGGGGTTTATTTCATTCTTCAGTTCGCGTTGATGCACCCCTTTAACGGTGGCAACGGTACCAACCGGCATAAAAATAGGGGTTTCAATAGTACCATGGTCGAGGGTGATTGTACCGGCTCTCGCCTGACCATTTACATCCTGGGCTTCTAATTTAAAAAGCATGTGTTTTTTTTCTGAAAAGTTATCTTCATCGATAGCAGCTGCAAAGATAGAATGAAAAAACAAACCCCAAGCACTAAATAGAGATTTCCAAAAGATGACTCCGGAATTACTTCAGAAGAAAACCTTGTTATAAAGGTTCAGAAATTCTGAAGGTATTTAATAACTTCTCAAAATCGTTAATAACTGCGCGGTTTTCCACTTTGTCCAACTTTCAGAATACATTACTTTTGAAACCTTAACTAGATATATTAATATGCCAGATTTAAAACAGTTAGAAGATTTAGTAATACAGGTGCGTCGTGACATTTTGCGACAAGTTCACAAGGTTAATTCGGGACACCCGGGTGGATCGTTAGGATGTACAGAATTTTTCGTTGTCCTATATCAGGAATTGATGGATAGAAAAGATGGTTTTTCAATGGACGGGAAAGGCGAAGATTTATTTTTCTTGTCTAACGGACATATTTCTCCGGTTTTTTATAGTGTTCTTGCCAGATCGGGTTATTTCCCTGTTGAAGAGTTAAACACTTTTAGATTGCTCAACTCGCGTTTACAGGGCCACCCAACAACACACGAAGGTTTACCGGGAATTCGCGTAGCATCAGGATCTTTAGGACAAGGGATTTCGGTAGCGATTGGTGCGGCTCAAACAAAAACCCTCAATAATGATGATCATCTAATATATACCCTTTGTGGTGATGGAGAACTACAAGAAGGCCAGAATTGGGAAGCTATTATGTACGCAGCAGGTAATAAGATCGACAACCTCATTGTAACGGTAGATCTCAACGGGCAGCAAATTGATGGATGTACAGACAATGTGTTACCTATGGGTAATGTAAAAGAGAAGTTTGAAGCATTTGGCTGGGATGTTTTTGAAATTGAAGAAGGAAATAATATTGAAGCTGTGATCTCAGGAATGAAAAGTGCAAAAGAGCGAACACGAAAAGGGAAACCGGTTTGTGTACTTCTTCATACAGTAATGGGGAACGGTGTAGATTTTATGATGCACACACATGCCTGGCATGGGAAAGCTCCCAATGATGAGCAGTTAGAAAATGCATTGTCTCAAAATGCCGAGACCTTAGGAGATTACTAAAAAATAATTCAACTAATTAAAAGATACCCGCCTGCGCGGACAAGAGAATGAAAAAATATACAGATACAGGTAAAAAAGATACTCGATCAGGATTTGGGGCAGGACTCACCGAATTAGGAAAAAAGAATGAAGATGTTGTAGCATTGTGCGCAGATCTAACAGGATCTTTAAAAATGGATGATTTTAAGGAGAATCATCCTGAAAGATTCTTCCAAACGGGAATTGCCGAAGCCAACATGATGGGTATTGCAGCAGGGATGACCATTGGAGGAAAGATCCCTTTTACGGGTACATTTGCCAATTTCTCAACAGGACGAGTTTACGACCAAATAAGACAGAGTATTGCCTATAGCGGAAAGAATGTAAAAATTTGTGCATCGCACGCCGGGTTGACACTTGGAGAAGACGGAGCGACACATCAGATTTTAGAGGATATCGGACTTATGAAAATGCTGCCGGGTATGACGGTTATCAATACATGTGATTATAACCAAACAAAAGCAGCAACGATAGCTATTGCAGATCATGAAGGACCTGTTTACTTACGTTTTGGCCGTCCAAAAGTTGCAAATTTCACCCCGGAGGATCAAAACTTCGAAATTGGTAAAGCAGTTCAATTACAAGATGGAAATGATGTAACCATAGTAGCTACGGGTCATTTAGTATGGGAAGCTTTGCTAGCCGCCGAAACACTAAATGAGCAAGGAATTAGTGCCGATGTGATCAATATCCATACGATCAAGCCTTTAGACAATAAAGCAATTTTAAATAGCGTTAGTAAAACAAGATGCATTGTTACAGCCGAGGAACATAACTTTTTAGGGGGTCTTGGCGAAAGTGTATCAAGAGTTTTAGCCGAAAACACCCCAACTCCACAAGAATTTGTAGCTACCCATGATACCTTTGGTGAATCCGGAACACCGGAACAGCTAATGGAAAAGTATGGTTTAAATGCCGATGCGATCGTGAAAGCGGCATTGAAAGTGATTGCACGCAAGTAAATCTTTTTTTGCGTCCGAATTTAATTGAAAAAGCCTCGCAATGCGAGGCTTTTTTTTATCTGTAATTATTATTTAGATTAATTGTCAGGATCCAGATAATCTGGAGTACCATCTCCATCTGTATCGGTAAAAGTAATTGTAGTGATGGTTGTTATACCGGTTGTATCATCAACTTCGGTATTTGTCACGAATTCGTTTGGAGCATAGGTAGGTGTGGGATCTCCCGGATTTAAAACATACTCGTTCTCTTCTACTTCATTTACAGACAGTCTAAAATCTCCGTCATCGTCTGTATCCAGATAATTGGGTATAGTGTCGCCATCGGTATCATCATCTTCCTCCAAACCATTCCCGTTAACATCTTCAAAAGTGGAAGGAATGGTGTCCTGATCCTGGTCGCCCACCTCTGTTTCATACAAGTGAAACGAAAAAACCAACTGTGAATACACCCCTATAGAAGAAGCTGCCGGCGGACTAACGTAATATCCCAATCCGGACTGCATAAATACAGCTCCAACCCCGAAATTTTCGAAAGCGATGGTTCCATCAGGGTTTTCCGTAAAACCGGTTGCTCCGTTAAACTCGATCAGGACATCTTGAAGTCCGTTTACTATTTGTGTTAAATCGAATTGAACCGGTACTACCGAACTGTCAAAAAGTTCGTATTCATCAATTATATTTTCGTTATCCGGTTCGTTATTAAACTGCCATCCTTCATAACTTATGGTTGCAATATCCGGGAAGTTTGGAGATTCTCCTTCGCCTTGAATAACATTTAAGTAATATAATTTATAGGTTACATCGGTATCTACTCTATCCTGAACCATTTTAAAGTCCACTTGATCAATTAGCTTAATTTTATTTGCATTGTCGCCTGCAATGGTGTCAAACTTAATTCTATAATCGAAGTTAGCAGGAGGATTATCGAATTCCTCATAATTGTAAAAATGTGTCTCTAAAAATGCCTCAACCTCCATTGTAGAAGCTACAACTTCTTCCGAACGTTCTCTAGCAGGAATAAAATCAGGATCAAATCCATCATCTTTCTTACAAGAGGTTGTAATAAACAGTGATAAAACCGCTATAACAATTAAAAAATAAATTTTCTTCATTACATTTTTTTTGTGGGCGCAAGATACAATTTTCCATTATTTTTGCTTCTAAGTTTAACGTAGTTTTTGGGGAATCCTTATGAGAGTTGATAAATATTTATGGTGTTTACGTTATTTCAAAACAAGAAGCATTGCCACTCAGGCATGTAAGAAAGGAGCGGTAAGAGTTAATGATGATGTTGTAAAACCATCACGCGATGTTTATCCCGGGGATAAGATCACAGTACGAAAGCATCAAATTAAGTATTCAATGCTGGTTTTAGATACACCGGAGAGCAGACTTGGAGCAAAGTTAGTGGACATTTATAGAAAAGATATTACCCCTAAAGAAGAATTTGAAAAAACAGAGTTATTAAAGTACTCTAAAGATTACTATAGAAAGAAGGGTGTTGGAAGGCCTACCAAAAAGGACCGAAGAGATTTGGAGCAATATACAGATTCGGAAGAGTGATCAACATCTTAACATTTACTATCTTTAACCAAAACAATTTTAATGACACAATCTGAAACCATCATTCTGGATAAGCAACAAATTGATCATAAATTAAAAAGAATTGCTTATCAAATTTACGAAGCCAATGTAAGTGAGAAGGAGGTGATCATTGCAGGCATACAGACGAATGGTTTTATTTTCGCACAAAAGTTAAAGTCACTCGTTGAAAAAATTTCGCCTATCAAAGTAACATTGTGCGAAGTATATATAAACAAAAAACAGCCTATTGCTCCAGTCGAAACTTCATTAAAGCCTGACGATTATAAAAACAAGTCGATAATTTTAGTTGATGACGTTCTTCATTCGGGAACTACATTAATATACGGTGTAAAACATTTCTTAAATGAGCCATTGAAACAGTTTAAAACCGCTGTTCTTGTGGATCGAAATCATAAAAAATATCCTATAAAAGCCGATTATAAAGGAATTTCACTATCCACGTCCTTAAATGAAAATGTTTCGGTAATCTTTGAGAAGAACAAGGATCGTGCGGTTTTAGAATAGTTTCAATATTATCTTCTGAACGATCTCATCAATTGTTGCGTCATCGCAGTTAATAGTTATATCTGCCTGAGTGTAATAAAATGAACGCTCGAACAAATGCTTTCTTATAAAGTCATTCAATTGCTCCTTTTCTGTTAAATGAGATATTAGAGGTCTTTTGGTTTTTTCTTCGAACAATCGTTTGGTCAGGGTTTCCAAAGAACATTTTAGGTAGATTGTAAGAATGTTACTTTTATTTTTTAAAAAGTCGATGATATTCCCATAGCACGGCGTACCTCCTCCGGTGGCCAAAACAAAATTATCTCGCCCCTTTAATGTTGTTTTTAAAATGGTATTTTCCTTTTTTCTGAAATAAATCTCTCCTTTTTTAGAGAATATATTATTTATTGTATCATTTTCGGCTGATTCTATAAGGAAATCAAGGTCTAGAAAATCGGCCTTTAACACTGTAGCCAAATTCTCTCCAACCGAAGATTTACCACTACCCATATAGCCTAATAAAACAATTTTCATACTTTTTTTTTGTTCCAACATACGCAGTCTAAAGCGTTTCTATTTTTTTATCAAATTTAATTGAAAATAGCTTTGAAAAATAAATTTAATGATAGTATATTTGCACCCGCCTACGGGAAACATAATTTGTTGAACATTGGCAATAAACAATTCGCTTTTTTAAGCAAGACCTGGTAGCTCAGTTGGTAGAGCACCTCCCTTTTAAGGAGGTGGTCCTGGGTTCGAGCCCCAGCCAGGTCACTAAAAGTTAAACCTCAGGTTTAACTTTTTTTTTGAATATACTATATTTACCCGGGTGCTGGAATTGGTAGACAGGCACGGTTGAGGGCCGTGTGTACTCGTTACGTGTGGGTTCAAGTCCCATCCCGGGTACAATTTTGCTTAATTATTCACAGCTGTCTATGTCACGTGGTTAATTTGGTTTCTTCGGCACTAACTTCTTTTCTTAAAGAAATTATCTAGTTGTTATACAGATAAGTAAAATCTGATCATCTTAGGTTTTCATTTCAGTATTTTAACAATTATAGCTCAAACCTATTCATCTCTATTTCTTTTTTGTACTTTAAAGCCTGAAAAAATTGGATAGTTTTACTATGAATGTAAAAGCAGAGTTTAGCATCAAAGATCTTGAAAACCTTAGTGGTGTTAAGGCACATACAATTCGTATTTGGGAAAAGAGATACAAACTTCTTGAACCAAAGAGAACCACGACCAACATTAGAAAATACGACCTAAATAATTTAAAAAAGCTACTCAATGTTAGTTTTCTCTACAATGATGGTTATAAAATTTCGAAAATTGCACATCTCAATAATAAAGAGTTACTTAAATTAATTCAGAATAAGGCGAAATTAAAGCAGGAAGACTTTGCTATTAATGCATTCAAAACTGCAATGTTCGATTTTGATCATCAGTTATTCAACGCCACTTACAAGAAACTTCTTGAACAAAAATCCTTCAGTGAGATTTTTGAACACATATTTATTCCTTTGTTAAATGACATTGGACTGCTATGGCAAACCAGTACTATTGATCCGGTTCACGAGAGTTTTATTTCAGAATTGATAAAGCAAAAGATCGTAATTAATATAGCCTTAGAGCAAGAGTCGTTCACAAAAAATAATGAAACTGTATTTGTATTATTTCTCCCGTTTCAGGAAGTTCACGATATTGGATTACATTTTGCGAATTACCATTTAACTTCGGTCGGCTTCAAGACTATTTACCTTGGTGCAAACATTCCACTTAATAATTTAAAGAACCTTCTGAAAAATTCGAATCAGCTTATATTTCTAACTTATCTTACAGTACAGCCGGAAGACAAGGATGCGCAAACTTTTGTAAAAGACTTTACCAATGAAATCTGCGCTAAACACAATTGTAATCTTTGGACTGTGGGTCCGAAGGCACAAAATCTGGATAGCAAAAAAATACCTAATGGAGTAAGGGTAATTTCAGGCCTACATGAATTTTATGAATGTATCCAAAAATTAAAAAACTCTTAAATTTTCCTGCAAAAATATATTTTGTTTAAATAAATGTTATTTTTGTTAAACAAATGAAAAAGAACATTGCCATAATCGGCTCAGGCTTTTCGTCTTTAGCAGCAGCAAGTTATCTCGCATCTTCGGGGTATAAGGTCACTATTTATGAAAAAAATGATACTATAGGCGGGAGAGCGAGGCAGTTAAAAAGAGATGGTTTTGTATTCGACATAGGTCCTACATGGTATTGGATGCCAGACGTGTTTGAAAGATTTTTCGCCGATTTTAATAAAAAACCTTCCCACTATTATGAACTTATTAAGCTAAATCCCGCTTATAGTGTTTATTTCAATAAAAATGATTTCATCCTTATAGAAGACACATTAGAAAAGATCTGTGCCGTTTTTGAGAAAGAAGAACCGGGATCTTCAAAAAAACTGCAAAAGTTTATGTCGCAGGCACTTGACAATTATAATATTGCGATTAAAGATCTCGTTTATCGACCCGGTGTTTCCCCCCTTGAATTGGTTACCGCAGCTACTATTAAAAAGATCGGACAGTTTTTTAGTACGATAAGCAAGGAAGTGAGAAAAGAATTTAACAACCCTCGTTTAATTGCAATACTGGAGTTTCCGGTGCTATTTCTAGGAGCTAAGCCCTCTGATACTCCGGCATTTTATAGCTTTATGAATTATGCAGATTTTGGACTGGGTACATTTCATCCCAAAAATGGAATGTATAGCGTTATTAAAGCAATGCAGGAATTGGCAGAATCACTGGGTGTTACCATTGTAACTAACTCGAATGTTGAGAAAATAGTTGTTCATGATAATTCTGCTTCAGCTTTAGTTGTGAACGGTAAAGAGATCACTGCCGATATAATATTAAGCGGAGCAGACTACCATCATACCGAAACATTACTGGATTCAGAATACCGACAATATTCAGAAAAATACTGGGAAAAGAAAATTTTCGCTCCTTCCTCTTTATTGTTCTACGTTGGTTTTAACAAGAAAATACAAAACGTCGAGCATCATACCCTTTTCTTCGATGTAGATTTTAAAGAACACGCTAAAGAAATTTACGATGCACCTCAATGGCCTAAAAACCCATTATTCTATGCTAGTTTTCCTTCAAAAACAGATGCAAACGCCGCTCCCGAAGGCAAAGAAGCCGGCATCTTTCTAATTCCTTTAGCTCCCGGTTTAACCGAAACTTCCGAAATTCGAGAAGAGTATTTTGAAAAAATAATTTCAAGATTTGAAAAACTTACAAGTCAAAACGTAAGAAATAGCATTATCTTTAAGGAGTCCTTCTGTATTAACGACTTCATAAACGATTACAATTCGTATAAGGGAAATGCATACGGACTAGCAAATACTTTGATGCAAACTGCCTTTTTAAGGCCAAACTTAAAGAGTAAAAAGGTGAAAAATTTGTTTTTTACCGGTCAGTTGACTGTTCCGGGTCCGGGTGTTCCGCCCGCATTGATCTCTGGAAAGTTAGTAGCCGGATTAATTGAAAAACAAAACCAGAAATTGTGAAAGAGATTTTCGACATAGTATCATACGAATGCAGTAAGCAAGTAACAAAAGCTTACAGTACTTCGTTTTCTTTGGCTACTAAAATGCTTGCTCCAAGTATTAGACAAGATATTTATAATATATATGGATTCGTACGGTTAGCAGACGAAATTGTCGATTCTTTCCACGACTATGACAAGGCTACGCTTTTTAACAGATTTGAAACCGATTTACATTTTGCCCTAAAGGAAAAAATAAGTCTTAACCCTTTATTAAATTCTTTTCAGGAAACCGTTCACAAATATGGCGTCGATAAGCATCTTATAGACTCCTTTCTGAAAAGTATGCGGCTCGATCTTACCAAACTTGATTATGCATCAGATCAAGAATACAAAGAATATATATACGGATCTGCAGATGTAGTCGGACTCATGTGCTTAAAAGTATTTGTGAAAGGTGATAGCAAAAAATATGAAGTCTTAAAAGAATCGGCTATGCATTTGGGATCTGCTTTTCAAAAAGTGAATTTCTTACGAGATTTAAAAGCAGATTTTGAAGGGTTGAGCAGAACTTACTTTCCGAATACCAATCTTGAGGCTTTAGATGAAGTTTCAAAAGCCAGGATAATTAATGAGATCGAGGAAGACTTTAAAAAAGGTTATGAGGGTATTTTAATGCTCCCAACCGAAGCTAAATTTGGTGTTTTTATCGCTTATAGATATTATCGAAGGTTGTTAAAAAAACTGAGTAAAACACCCGCAATTGAGTTAAAAAACAGACGAATACGCGTTCCTGACTACGAAAAATTTGGTCTTCTTACCAGAAGCTATGTAAAATTTCAATTGAAACTAGTTAAATAGATTCTTATCTTTAAATCATATAGTAATAATTCATCGCACAGTTATAAAATAAATGCAAACTCTCATTTGGATACTGATATTTTTAGGCACATTTAGCGCTATGGAATTTATGGCTTGGTTTACCCATAAATATGTAATGCATGGATTTTTATGGAGTTTACACAAAGATCATCATCATAAAGACCATGGGAGTTGGTGGGAACGGAACGACTTGTTCTTTATATTTTATGCAACCGTTAGTATTGGTTGTTTTATCGCATGGAGTTATTACGATTTTTGGGTAGGATTACCTTTGGGGTTGGGGATCTTTGCCTACGGATTTACCTATTTCATGGTTCATGATATTTTTATCCACCAGCGCTTTAAGTTATTCCGAAATGCAAATAACTGGTACGCCCGTGGCATTAGAAGAGCGCATAAAATACACCATAAACATCTAGGTAAGGAAAAAGGGGAATGCTTCGGAATGCTAGTGCCTCCTCTAAAATATTTCAAAAAATAGCAGATGAAATATTTATATCTATGGATAAATATTGCGTCACTGAGCGTTCCTTTTATTTTTAGTTTTCATCCTAAATTGAAGTTCTATAAAAAATGGAGGTCTCTTTTTCCTGCCATTTTTCTTATGATGGCCTTCTTTATTCCCTGGGATATTTTGTTTACCGAAAATGGAATTTGGGGTTTTAACGAGCAATATCTTTCCGGAATCAAACTAATTAACTTACCAATAGAAGAATGGCTTTTTTTCATTTGTATTCCTTATGCCTGTCTCTTTACACATTATTCTTTAGTCAAATTTTTTCCCAAAATGGCCTTGTCAAATAGAACTACTTCTATAAGCTATGTGATACTAATTACTACGTTACTCGCAGTGATAGTTTACAATTATGCCAAATGGTATACCGCCGTTAATTTTGCTTATGCAATTCTGCTTTTAGGATTAATATACAATTATTCCCGAAAGAGCCTTTCAGTATTTTTCCCCACTTTTCTGGTAGTACTTATCCCCTTTTACATAGTCAATGGATTATTAACCGGAAGTTGGATCAACGATGAAGTGGTGTGGTATAACGACTTACACAATTTGAACATACGGGTTGGAACCATCCCTATTGAAGACAGTATTTACGCATTAAGCATGTTACTTACTGTGTTTGTGTTAACCCAATATTTTGAAAAGAAACGCACCGGAGTCGACTAATTGCTTAAAAGCTCATTTATCATATTTACTACCTTCTCACTATCCCATTTCGCAGCTCCGGTTTCTCTAATAGCGATTTCTCCATTTTGTGTAATAAGAAACGTTGTTGGCAAAGACTGGACTTCTAGGAGAGTGGGTGGTTTACTTGTTTCAATAAAAACCGGGATTTTATAGCCTCTCTTATCAAGAAATTTTTTGATTACTTCCGGTTCTTCCGAAGAAATAAAATAAAAATCTACCCGCTCGCCAAATTGATCGTATAAGTTTTGCAGTGCCGGCATTTCGGCTACACAAGGCGGACACCAGGTAGCCCAAAAATTAATTAAGGTAACTTTCCCTTCGGAAACAGATAAATTAGTATTTACACCTTCAAGGGTTTGAAAGTTCCAATCGTAATTACTTAAGGTCGTTCTTTTCTCTTTATTTACTTCCGAAGGACTAAAAGAAATCAGCCTATTGACAAACACTTTTATAGGTAAAGATGTTTGCGGTATAAACAAAAGCACAATAAATACTATAAAGATTAAACTACTCCAATTCTTTTTCAAAAAATTCATAGATCAAATACGTTATAAAGTGGATGCCTACTTATAGTAGATTTGGATTAAGTGAATGACTAAATATAATTAGACATTATCAATTTCTTCGAACAATACATCTGTCGGATGTACTAGCAAAAGCTTACCTCAGCACTTTACTGAGGGTAAGATAAAGAAAAAGCACTTAACTAAATTTAACAAATTCTATTAGAATAAGTGCTTTTTGTCGTCTTTTTTTGCTCTTTATGGATTTTTTCCTACATTTGTAAGACTCCCCAGCATTTATTTAACCCCATAAAATAAATGTTATGAAAAATCTAACGACAATAATTTTATTCGTCCTCACATTAAACTGTTTTGGTCAAGTAGGAATAGGCACAACAATTCCAACTGCGACTTTAGATATTAATGGAAATTTAAAAATTAGAGATGTTCCCGAGGAAATTGCTGTGAATATAGCTAAAGATTCGGTCTTAGTGGTTAATAACGGTTACGTAAAAAGTGTCCCTGCAACTAACTTGATAAATGAGACACTACCTACCGCAATAAAAGGAAACTTTACTACTACCGGTACGGTAAGTTTATCATTGCTAAGCGGACCAGAAACAATTCCTTTTGATGCGGAAGATTTTGATCTAAATGACGAATTTGATACAGGTACCGGAGTGTTCACTGCGAAGCAGGATGGGATTTATGTTGTCAATGTCCAAATAAAAGCAAATTCGGCTATTGGAATTGCGACCAACTTTGGAGTGCAGATAATAAAAAACAGTACAGTTGAAGCCAGAAATAGTTTCGCGAATATAGGAGTTCTTGGCATTAATGTTACGCCTCCTGTACGGGAGACAGGAACACTTCTGGAACTAGAAGCCGGAGATACGCTTAGCTTCGAACTTCTGGGTGACATCGCCCTTGGTACGGTAAACTTATTAGGGTCAAACTTAGATAGCTTCTTTACTATTCATCAAATTAGATAACATGGTCTTAAATAAAAAAGCTCCCGTAAAACGGGAGCTTTTATTAGTTAGATACTTTATTATGCATTTTGCTTTTTTATCAAGTTTAAAGCAGACCCTTCACGATACCACTCAATTTGCGCTTCGTTATAGGTATGATTTGCTTTAATAACATCTTTACTTCCATCACTATGGACAACCTCTATTGTCAATGGTTTATTAGGAGCAAAATCACTAATGTCTATAAAGTTGAAAGTATCATCTTCCTGAATCTTATCATAGTCGGATTCGTTAGCAAAGGTTAATCCCAACATTCCTTGTTTCTTTAGGTTTGTTTCATGGATACGTGCAAACGATTTAACCAGAACTGCTGCGACTCCAAGAAATCTGGGTTGCATGGCTGCATGTTCTCTCGAAGATCCTTCACCGTAATTATGATCTCCCACAACGATGGTTTTAATTCCTGCGGCCTTATATTCTCGCTGCACATCTGGAACTCCGCCATATTCACCATTTAGCTGATTCTTAACAAAATTAGTTTTCTTATTAAAAGCATTTATAGCTCCAATGAGCGTATTATTTGCGATATTATCTAAATGACCTCTAAATCTCAACCAAGGTCCTGCCATAGAAATATGATCTGTGGTACATTTACCGAAGGCTTTAATTAATAGTTTTACACCTTGTAATTCACTATCCTCGATAGGAACGAATGGTTCTAAGAGTTGTAGTCGTTCCGATGTCTCACTTACCTTGATATCTATACCGCTACCGTCTTCCACCGGAGCTAAATAACCATTGTCTTCAACATCAAAACCTTTAGGTGGCAGCTCAATTCCTCTTGGTATATCTAATTTAACTTCCTGTCCGTCTTCATTCAAGAGTGTGTCGTTCATAGGATCGAAGTCCAATCTACCCGAAATTGCTATTGCAGCAACCATCTCCGGAGAGCCAACAAAAGCATGTGTATTCGGATTTCCATCTGCTCTTTTCGAAAAGTTTCTATTGAACGAGTGCACTATAGTATTCTTCTCATCTCCTTTTCTATCACTTCTGTCCCATTGTCCTATACAAGGACCACATGCGTTTGTAAAGACAGTAGCTCCAAGATTTTCGAAGACATCCAGCAATCCGTCTCGTTCGGCGGTAAACCTAATTTGTTCTGAGCCGGGGTTTATTCCAAAATCACTTTTCGGTTTTAATTTTTTATCGATCGCTTGTTGCGCAATTGAAGCAGCACGTGTTAAATCCTCATAAGATGAATTAGTACATGAACCTATAAGTCCCCAATCTACTTTAATTGGCCAATCATTTTTCTTTGCTTTTTCTCCAAGTTGCCCAACCGGAGTTGCCAGATCCGGAGTAAATGGCCCGTTAAGATGCGGACGTAACTCGGTAAGATTGATTTCTATTACTTCATCGAAATATTGTTCAGGGTTAGCGTATACCTCATCATCTCCGGTAAGATATTCTCTAATTTTATTCGCTTCGTCTGCAATTTCTGCTCTATCTGTAGCTCTTAAAAAACGCTCCATGGAGTCGTCATAACCAAAGGTAGAGGTCGTTGCTCCTATTTCGGCACCCATGTTACAAATTGTACCCTTTCCGGTACAAGATAAATTCTTAGCTCCCGGTCCAAAATATTCTACAATTGCTCCGGTACCACCTTTTACCGTTAGGATCCCGGCAACTTTTAAGATCACATCTTTAGAGGCAGTCCAACCGTTTAGCTCACCCGTTAATTTTACACCAATAAGTTTTGGAAATTTTAATTCCCAAGGCATTCCTGCCATAACATCAACTGCATCTGCACCTCCTACTCCTACTGCTACCATACCCAATCCACCTGCATTTACTGTATGAGAGTCGGTTCCAATCATCATTCCTCCCGGAAAAGCATAATTTTCTAATACAACCTGATGAATAATACCCGCTCCAGGTTTCCAGAAACCAATACCATATTTATTTGAAACAGATTCAAGAAAATCGAAAACCTCATTACTTGTTTCATTGGCTCTTTTAAGATCCTGAGCAGCACCTTGTTTTGCCTGAATTAAGTGATCACAATGAACGGTTGTTGGTACTGCAACTTTTTCCTTTCCTGCTTGCATAAACTGAAGTAATGCCATTTGAGCAGTCGCATCCTGACATGCAATACGGTCCGGAGCAAAGTCAACATAGTCTTTCCCTCTTTTATACGCAGTTGATGGCATACCATCCCATAAATGATTATAAAGTATTTTTTCTGAAAGCGTTAGTGGCTTACCAACCACTTCACGCGCTTTATCTACTCGCTCAACCATTTGGGAATAGACCTTTTTAATCATATCTAAATCGAATGCCATATTATGTATATTTTTTGGGTTTGTCTTATTTATAAATCATCCTAACAATACTGTTAAAATGAAGTTTTGCAAATTTACAAAATTTTAGAATAATTTAAAAATATTTAAAAATAATGACTAAACACTGAGAATTATTCAATAATTACTCATTTTTAATAAATAATATTATCAAATATGTATATATTGATAGAGAAAATTGAGGATTTAGAAATCTTTATCCAAATTGTACGGATAATATTTCAAAAGATGATTCGAAAAACTTAGTTGGTTTAAATACAGGACTAGAATAGACTTCTAATAATTTCTTCAATACTTAATCCTTCAGCTTCGGCTTTGTAGTTCTTTATCATTCTATGACGAAGGATACCGATGACAACTTTTTGAACATCCTCGATATCGGGAGAAAATTTTCCATTGAGAGCTGCGTTAGTCTTTGCAGCTAAGATAAGGTTTTGGGAGGCTCTGGGACCCGCTCCCCAATCGATGTAATTTTTCACTATTTCGGGAGCCGCCTGACTTTTAGGTCTGGTTTTGCCAACTAAAGTAACTGCGTATTCAATTACGTTATCGGCTACAGGAATTCGTCTAATAAGCTGCTGGTAATCTATAATTTCTTCCGAAGAAAACAAAGGATCAACCTTAGCAAAAGTACCTGTTGTTGTAGATTTAACGACTTCTACTTCTTCCGAAAACGACGGATAATCTAAATTAATAGCAAACATGAATCGGTCTAATTGTGCCTCAGGTAACGGATAAGTCCCTTCTTGCTCAATAGGGTTCTGAGTTGCTAATACAAAATAGGGTAAGTCTAATTTATAGTGATTTCCCGCCACGGTAACAGCTCTTTCCTGCATGGCTTCTAAAAGTGCCGCCTGCGTTTTAGGGGGAGTTCTATTAATCTCATCGGCCAAAATAATATTAGCAAAAATTGGGCCTTTGATAAATTTGAATTCTCTATTCTGGTCCAAGATTTCGGAACCCAGTATATCACTTGGCATCAAATCCGGCGTAAACTGAATTCTTTTAAACTTAAGTCCTAACGCTTCGGCAACTGTATTAACCAATAGAGTTTTGGCTAAACCCGGTACTCCTATAAGTAATGCATGCCCTCCGGAAAAAACCGCTAGCAATACTTGCTCAACCACATCATCCTGGCCCACAATTACTTTCTTGATCTCTTGCCTTAAGGCAGTATATTTTATAACAAGTTGCTTTACAGCGTTTACGTCGGACATACAGTTTATTATTTGACTTTCTTCAACCAGTTACTAGCATACTCGCAATCGTGATAATCACTGTTTACGTTCACGTAGGTTTCTTTAATTTTCTTTTCTTGCCACTCTTCTATTGCTCTAATTTGCTTTTCTTTTAAGGCAAGTTCTTTTACCTTCTCATAGTCCTTAACATAATCTGCCGGATGTTCTTCATATCGATTAGTTACGGTGAGGATCTTAAACTTACTTCTTCCGGTTCGATCTCTATCGCTATATACTTTAGAAACCTCTCCTTCTTTTAAATTATATACTTGAGCACTTAGCGTCGGATCCATTTTAGTGAGATCGAAACGAGTATCGAAAGTAGCTGGATTTACAAGCTGACCGCCATTATTACGAGTTTCTTTTTCATCAGAATACAATCTGGCAGCTTCGGCGAATTCAATTTTATTAGCGACAATATTACTTCTTATTGTATCTATTTTAGCTTTGGCTTCTTCAATAACACTCTGCGATACATCCGGGAATAACAATATGTGACGAACATCTACTTCCTGACCTCTAATTTTTTCCACATACAAAATATGAAAACCAAATTCAGTTTCGAATGGCTCACTAACCTCCCCTTCCAGTAAAGAAAAAGCCTGATCTTTAAATTCTTTAGCCATAGGACCGTTTCTTCTTATTCCTTCGTATAAACCACCTCTTGACGCAGAACCCGGATCTTTACTATAAAGTACGGCTTTCGTGGCAAAGCTAGAACCATTTTCCAGCACATCTGCTCTCAGCTCGTTTAAACGATCAATAACATCTTGTTTCGCTTCTTCAGTGATTTCAGGTTCAACCACAATTTGAGCAACTTCAACCTCTGCACTAAAAACGGGTCTGTCGGCTTCAGGTATAGAAAAGAAAAATTCTCTTACCTCCTCTGGTGTTACCTCAACCGCTTCTACTATTTTCGCTTGCATTCTGTTGGCCAGTTCAATGTTTTTCTTTGCATCGAAAAGATCTTTTTTAAGGGCTGCCATATTTTCTTTACGATAAAAGTTCACGACTTTCTCTTCACTTCCTATCTCACTCACCATATACTGTATAAGCTGATCTACCTGTGGAGAAATTTCGGCGTCGGAAACCATGATACTATCAATTTTTGCATGGTGTAAATAAAGCTTATCTTCCATAAGTTTACCCATTAACTGACATCTAGTAATTCCTTCAATTGAAACACCCGTACTTTGTAGCTCTATATAACTCTTATCGATGTCGCTGTCTACAATTACATATTCCCCAATTACAGCAGAAACACCCTCTGCCTTGTATCGCTTAAAAGGAGTTTTCACAGTATCAACTGTGGTAACCATAGTTTCTTCAACAGGAGTTTTTTCTTTTACAACACCGGTACTATCTACCGCAATTACCTCCTGTCCGGTCATTATCCCGGCCAGTAGCATAAAAAATGTGAGTATTAGATTATTGATTTGAATAGGTTTCGAAGTTTTTATTTTCAATAGCATCTTTAGTAATATCTTTTTCTAGTTTTTTGATCAACTCGAGCTTTCTCTTGTTTAAAATAATTTGCTCGATCGTAGGTTTTATATAGGAAAGAGGCGCAATATCGCCCGGCTGTAACATATCCTCAATTTTCACCAAATATACTCCTAATGAATCTTGTAATTGTGCAAAATTAGATTTTTTTAACACTTGATTACTGTGCACAGACAAAGCAGGAAGCACATTAATAAGCGCAGCTTTTTTCACCCAGGTGGAGTCGTTGAAATTATAGGACCTGAACTTTAAACTAAGTTCATTCAGCTCTTCTTTATCTTCAGCATTGAATCGTTGCAACAATTCCCGAGATCTGGCTAGATTTGAATAGTTCTCATCTACTTGAATATACCGCACTTTTAGCAATTCCTCTTTTAACCTGAAAGTTTCATTGTACCTTTCATAATAGGAGGTGTATTCTTCAGCAGAAATACTGCTATCTAATTGCTTATTCACGATCGCATTTTTATACGCTTCAGAATATAGGTCATTCTTATACTCATTTACCAGTCGCTCGTAGGTATCCAATTGCGACTGAGACAAATTGATCTTGGCCTGATCAATAAGCAATTGTTGTGTTGCCCACCTTTTTATATAATTATTTACAATTAAAATGCTGTCCTCTTCCGAAGTAGAACCCGAAATCAAATCGGATAGATCCTTTTTATATAAAAAAGAATTATTAACACGCGCAACAGGAATCTCTTGTGTTCCCTGTTTAAAATAGTCACAGGATACAAAAAACAGTAAAAAAATAGACAGAATTCCTATTCTATACATTAAGAGTCGATTTCTTTTTTAACTCGTTTTAAGGCCTTTTTATTGATTTTAACATCATATTTTTCCCGTAACGATTCGATCCAGGTTTTTTCGAGGTAATTCTGGTAGTCACTCATTACTCTACCACGCACCGAATTCAGAGGTTTGGTTCCTGCAGGAAGCACATTGTTAATATAGAGAACGGTAAATCCGCTATCTGTTGTATAGACTTCAGAAACACCTTTTTTTGCTTCAATATTAGTCGGGAGTTCGCGATCACCAATTTCAAAAAAACCTTCCGAAATTATAACGTTTATTTCATCATCTTTATTGAGACTTGTTTTAATCTCTTCAGAATTTTTTCCCTGCTTCAACATTTTTTGTGCTTCTGAAACGAGTTTCTCATCTGTTCCTGAAACGACAATAGCATCTACACGTTCTTTCCAAAGATAATTGTGCTTTTCTTTCTCGTAAAAATTTACCAAACCAATAGAATCCTGCTTAGCCTTATTCCAAACATTATTATTCATAACATCGAATATGAGCAATCCATTTCTGTACTCATCAATAACACCGGCATACTCCTCATTTTCTTTCTCTAATTCATCTTTAAAATAATTCTTCAGCTCTTGTGCTTCAAATTCGTCGAAATAATCTGACAATAACAATGCTTTACTTTTATAAGGCTTCGATTTTTTTTGATACTCGACAATAAACGCGGCGAAATCATTATAATCGAGAGAACGATTCCCAATAGTAAATAACCTTTTATTATCAGATTCTCCAATAGGTTCAAAAGACCAGGCACGTTGTAAAACTTCATCGGTTACGAAAGTCTCGAAAAAGGGATTGTAATCATTTTCTTTATTAAAACCGTACTTTTCTTTAATCTTATCGTTGATCGCGGTGGTAATTATGACCGAACGGTCCCCTTTCTCAACTCTCTTCATTAATCGTGCCTTCTCGTCTTCGAAGCTGGGTGTAGTATGCTTTTCTTCCAATCTTATGATATGATATCCAAAGGCACTTTTTACAGGTTTTGTATAATCTCCCGGATTTTTCAAACTATAAGCTGCTTCTTCAAACTCATCAGATCTAAGATCACCTTTACTAAAAGGGTTAAGCTTCCCACCTCTTTGTCCGGAATTTTTATCTTCGGAATATTGTCTTGCGATGCTTTCAAAATCCTCACCCTGTTGAAGCATACTGTACAACTCATTAATTCTCTCCTCGGGATCGAAAGTACGTTCGGCTGTGTTTGCCGTGATCATAATATGTGATACTGTTATTTTCGGACTACGTTTTCTTCTATCGTTTACTTTAATAAGGTGATACCCGTACCGTGTTCTCACAATTTCAGAAACTTCTCCTACTTTGGTGTTATAAGCCATAGATTCGAAAGGATAAACCAATGAGAATACCGTGAAATATCCCAGTTTCCCACCTGTTTCTTTAGCATTTGGTTCTTCCGAATGTTGCTTTGCCAAGGTTTCAAAATCTTCGCCCTTTTTTATTCGGTCATGTAATGCTTTAATCTTGTTATATGCTTTTAATGTATCCTGAGGAGAATCTTCATAACTGGCGGTAATTAAAATATGGTCTGCATTTATTTCCTCCAAACCTCTTTCATAGGCTTCTATCGCTAAGTCTTCGGTTACCTGCTTTTCAAAAAGGTAATTCCTGCTTAATTGATCTCTATACTTATTGTATTCTCTCTGGTAAGCGCCAACCTCATCCAGATCCTGAGCATAAGCTTCGGCAACTTTCAATTTGTAATCGATAAAAAGATCCAAGTAACCGTCTACACTTTTTTGAGATTCATCTTTTACTAAATCTAAATTTTTATTGTAAACTCTCTTGAATTCTGAAACATAAACCGGTTCATCATTTATTGTAAGAAGAACATCTTTTTTCTTTTGTGAAAAAAGTTGTGAACCGCACATAAAAAGCAATAAGAATAATACAGTAAAATTTTTCATTTTTTCAGTTAATATGTTATTAATTAAGCCTCGCAAAAATAACAAAAACCTGTAGTTACGCAAGCTTTAAGATGAACGTTTTTAACAGGTAATTAGTGTAATTGCTTCAATTTAAATATGCTTGATTTTTTGTAAATTGCTAAAACAACCAATCCAACAATTAAATATGAAATATACATCAGAGATAACAATAAATCTACCTCGGGAGGAAGTGATCAGGAAATTAGATAACCCCGAAAACATGAAACATTGGCAAAAGGGACTTATCAATTATTCACTCCTTACTGGCAATCCAGGTGAAGATGGTGCTAAAATGTTGTTGGAGTACCAAATGGGGAAAAGAAACATGGTACTTACCGAAACCATACTTAAGAACAAATTTCCAACCGAATTTCATGCCATTTACGATGCAAAAGGTGTGCACAATATTCAGAAGAATTATTTTCACGAGATTGATGCAAACACCACCAAATGGGTTTCCGAAACGGAGTTTCAATTTGGTGGATTTATGATGAAAGTTATGGGGACACTAATGCCGGGAGCTTTTAAGAAACAATCGAAACAATACTTAACCGACTTTAAGAACTTTGCCGAAAAAGGTACCTCTGTTGCCAACCAAAAATAATGGAAAGAATTAAACTAATATGGGATTTTAAAGGACCCAACGCCCTCCCTATCGCACAACATCATGTTACTCACCTGAAAGAATTTATTCAGGCAGAAGGTTTGGAGAATTCCTTTTGTGAAACCGAATCCATATCCTCAAATCACTGTATAGCCTTCATGGTAGTAAACAAAGAGCATATGGATTCTCTTAGAGAAAGATTAAAACCCAACCGCGGACAAATTTTTACAGAAGAATGATCTCGTTTTTCACAGATAAATTAGAATACAATTACGAATGCAATGAGCAGATCTTCGCTTTATGCATCGCGTTCCCTGAAGCATATTCAACAAAAGCTGAAAAATTATTATCGCATACCATAAATGCGCATCACATCTGGAATGCAAGAATTTTGGGGCTTGCAACCAATACATCTGTTTGGCAGCAACATTCGTTAGAAGAATTGCATAAACACAACTTACAATGTAAAAATGATTCACTTAAAATACTAAAAGAGCAAAACCTCTTCAGTTCTGTCACCTATAAAAATTCAAAAAATGAAGCTTACGAAAACAAAACAGAAGATATTCTGTTTCATATCATAAACCACAGTACCTACCATCGTGCTCAGATAATGAGCGAACTCAAATTAAATGGCGCTACTCCTATTAGCACAGATTTTATATTCTTTAAACGATAACAGGAACAAAATCTGTTTACAGAAAGTTTAAATTATAGTATCATTGCACTTTAATTCAAATAAAAATATTATGAAAATTGTGAAGTTCTTATTTCTGTTTCTAAGTATTTCGGCTTTCGCACAATCGAAAGTTGGTACTGTAGATGTAGACTTTATCTTATCGAAAATGCCCGAATTACCTGCTATACAAAAGGATGTTGAAACCTACGGAAAAAGCTTAGAGGCAGATCTTAGTAAAAAATATGAAGCATATAATTTGCTAGTGGAAGCTTATAAAAAAGAAGAAGCCGGATATACCAATGAGGTGAAACTTCAGAAGCAAAAAGAAATAACTGATTCTGAAAATGACATTGCTAAATTTCAGCAAAATGGTTCGAAAATGGTCGCGTTAAAAAGAGACGAAGTTTTAAGACCACTTTATGCCAAAATTGGTGAAGCATTGGAAAAAGTTGCCAAAGCAGAAGCGTTCACTCAAGTGCTTCAAATTAATAATGATCTGGTTTATCTTGAACCGGAGTACGACTTAACCGTTAAGGTTTTAAATGAAATGGGGATAGAGTTCAAACCTGAATAGATTCTTTCCGAAGTAAAAAATTAAAAAAGCACCAACTACCTCGAGTAATTTGGTGCTTCTTTTGTAATAGTTACATCGTGAGGATGACTTTCATGTATGCCCGATGAAGTTATCTTAACAAATTTTCCTGTCTTTTTAAGAGTCTCAATATCTTTTGCCCCGCAATAACCCATTCCGGCTCTCAAGCCACCAATAAATTGGGTCATACTTTCAACCAGCTCCCCTTTGTAATTTACGCGACCTACAATACCTTCGGGAACTAATTTCTTGATATCATCTTCCACATCCTGAAAATAACGATCTTTGGACCCCTGCTTCATAGCTTCTACAGAACCCATTCCCCGGTACGATTTAAACTTTCTGCCTTCATAGATGATCGTCTCACCAGGAGACTCCTTCGTCCCGGCCAAAAGTGACCCCAGCATTACGCTATCTGCTCCGGCAGCAATAGCTTTGGGTATATCTCCTGTATATCTAATTCCGCCATCTGCGATTACCGGTACTCCGCTTCCTTTTATCGCTTCCGCGACTTCCAACACAGCCGAAAACTGTGGGAAACCAACACCTGCCACAACACGTGTGGTACATATTGATCCCGGTCCAATCCCTACTTTCACAGCATCGGCACCTGCCTTAACCAAATATTTGGCGGCTTCGGCTGTTGCAATATTTCCCACAACTACATCTAACTGAGGGAATTTCTTCTTAACTTCTTGCAACACAGTCACCACTCCTTTAGTATGTCCGTGTGCAGTATCTATGATCACGGCATCAACATGAGCGTTTACTAAGGCTTCAGCACGTTCAACTGCGTCTGCTGTTACACCTAAGGCCGCAGCAACACGTAGGCGACCAAATGTATCTTTGTTCGCAGTAGGTTTCTGTGTAAGTTTAGTTATATCTCTAAAAGTGATCAAACCTAATAACTTTCCATCATCATTTACTACCGGAAGTTTCTCAATTTTGTTTTTCTGAAGAATAATCTCTGCTTCTTTCAACGACGTTCCCTCGGCAACAGTTACCAAATTCTCGGATGTCATTACCTCACTCAACTTTCTAGTATAATTCTTCTCAAAGCGTAAGTCACGATTAGTAACGATCCCGATAAGTTTACCTTTAGAATCTGTAATTGGAATTCCCCCTATTTTATATTCACGCATCGTATTTTGTGCGTCGCCCACGGTAGCAGTTTTAGATAATGTTACCGGGTCTTGTATCATTCCGCTCTCTGCCCGCTTTACTTTTCGAACTTCGGCAGCCTGAGCCTCGATGGTCATGTTTTTGTGTAAAACACCAATACCTCCTTCACGAGCTATGGCTATTGCCATGGCACTTTCTGTAACAGTATCCATCGCAGCAGATACTATGGGTACGTTTAAGGTAATGTTTTTACTGAATTTAGTTTCAATTGAAACTTCTCGGGGTAATACTTCAGAATAGGCAGGCACTAAAAGTACGTCGTCGTAAGTAAGGCCTTCTCCAAGAATTTTGTTGTCGTGTGCAGTCATCGCAATTAAATTATCTTCCGAAGTACGAAAGGATGTTACTAATTAATTGCGTGCAAATATACAACTAATATCTAACAATTAGAGCTTTCTTTTAGTAAAGCCTTTCGGAATAAAAAGTTCTTCCGAATCGTAAAAGCTAATATAGATCAGAACGGGTTCTTTTAGCCCCTCATAAGTGACTTCATAGACATCAACCAATGCTACTCCACCAAGCCCATTTTCACTTTCATACCCACAACAACTACCCACTCTGTGAAAAGATAGTTCTTCACCATTTGGACCTGCCAGACTAGCTAAATACCGTCTTTGATTAAGAGAACTTCTTTCCCCGGTCATCGCGGGATACTTAGAATCTATAGCGTAATTCTTATTGGCAGAGTAAGAATTGATATCCACAAAGGGTTCGTATAAGCCGGAACTTTCTGTAGGATTGGAGGTAGAACTTAAAATTACGGGTTTCTTTGATCCACATGAAGTAATTAGAAACGAAAAGAGAACGAAGGCGAGAAAGTTTTTCATGATAATAAAAACAGATTTTGAATGAAGATATTATTTTTTTCGCAAAAATAATTGCACCAAAATAATCGCAACACTTCCAACAAATACCATAGTCATAAGTGTACCGGATAAAATGACGACATACTTCATCCAGGAAATACCCTTCCACATAAAGTAAATACCTCCAAAAGTAAGAAGAACGGATACAAATGGTTCTATCATTAGAAATCCTTTAATTCCTCCCGGCAATGATGTAATTGAAACAAGTCCTCCCAGAAGAAAAAATATAAACGACATACTTAGAATATGAGTATGAATGATAGTGAGCATTTCTCTCTCTCCTTTCTCAAACTTCATAACCTCCACGTCTTCAATATCCTCGTTCCCCAAATAATTTTCTTCAACACCTGTTGGGGTTACCGAGTCTGTCTGACGTACAAAAAGTAAACCGGTAAAGTACCCAACGCTTAATACGATCACAAAAGCCGCAATAAAGATTTTTATTTGCTTCGGAAAGGTATGTATGAGTCCGTGGAGTTGCATTACAATGCTTCTTTTTTCTGAAGTACGGCAATGCTTTTTAAAAGATCATTCATTGCTTTAGTCATAGACCGAACAGAAATAGTTGCACCACTTATTGGAATTATATCCTGATTATAAACTAATTCTTCTGAAGCTGCCGAAGCACCATTAAATTGTTGTAACCACCTTTTACTTCCAATTTCTCCCCCGTACTCCTCTCTGTAAATTAATACTTTACTTTTCGTGATAATAAAATCATTATCAAAAAGGACTAAATAATCGAAAGTTGCTGTTTTACTGGGAGCATTACCAATGTAACCGTAACCGAGTTCTTTGCCTTCAGAAGAAATAACAAAAAAATTATCCTTTCCGAAGTGAGAAGGAGTAGCTTCATTCATAGATCCGGATACCTGTACTGGTGTTTTTAAAAAGTCTTCAGTTTCATAAAATTTGGAAATTACTTTATCGGCTTTCTTCTCTAATTTTTCGGGAATAGCGAAAGCACTAAGTAATGTCATACAAATTATTATAAACAGGCACTTCTTTAGCATAAGACAAAGGTATTTAAAACTAAGTGATTAAGTTCCACAACGCACAATTGAAATTAACTATTCTACTTCGTACTGTTAATTTAGAACCAAACCCCGATTCCGAAATTCAATCTATCGTCAACATCCCCACCTTCAACTTTATTATCTCTAAACTGGTAATCGCCTTTAACAACAACACCCGGCGCAATGTGATAACTTAAACCTGTAGTAATATCGGTACGATTGTAAGCATCATTTCTCATTAGGTCTCCATCAGTTTTGGCGTGGGTATCATAGTTTTCATATCGTGCGAATGCGACTAAACGTTGTTTAGCCGTAAGGGGTAGCAGGTTATAACCTCCTTCGATGTAATAACCTTGCAAGGCACTCCCAAGATCACGTCCGGTTAAATTATTATACGCTTCAGTATCGTTAAGGGCTGCGTAAATAAACTGTCCGCGGGCAGAAAACTTTCCGAAGCCATAACGCGCATCCAATCCAACCATATTGATACCAATATTAGCGCCATCAATTTCCTCCACATCGTCTGCGGCTTGGGTTTTTCCGAAGTAACCCGACAAACCTAAACGTAAACCGGGAATTCCGTAATATTCTATTTTAGTGGAGAAAGTAGGTGAATCTACGGTCGACTTTATCCCTTTTTGTCGGCCACCACGTAATCCGCTACTACCGGCTAAAAACCCTGAAACGCCACCATCACCATCGGCTACTGTCGATTTAAATCCGTTAAAAACATAAGCCTGATATCCAATGGACGCATCCGGAAAACGTCCTGTAACTCCAACTCCAAGCTCACGCCAGGTAGTAGGAACAATAACGTTGTCGGTCGCCGGACGTTCGGTACCATTGAAGGTAGTGGGTTCGTGGTATTCGTTTACGATCCCCATAGGCACCAACATTAATCCACCCCGTAAACTTATATTATCACCCACAGAGTAATTTACAAATGCTTGTTCTACAAAAACTTCTTCCACATGCTCTAATTCGATCTCCGAAACGAATTGGACATCTTCACTAAACTTATAACCTAATAAGAGCACCAAACGCTGAACATCCAGTTCACCATTATCGCCTTCCGGCTGATTGTAAGTAAGTTCGCCATAAGCTCCGATAGTAACTTTTTTACCAAAGTTACCTGAGAGAATGGATTGCGCAGCATTTTGTTGCTTTTGAGGGTCGATCGATATAGAATCTTGCACAGTTTGTGAATAGGACAAACACGAAATTAGAAGTACAAAAAGTAAGCTAAGATTTTTCATTGGGTTTATTTAGACTAATTACAAATAAATTTCTGAATTTGCGTGCAAAAATAGAATCCAATGCGAGATTACACAAGTTTATTTAGAAGTATTTTAAATAAAAAGTGAAGATTTAATAAGGTAATTATTTGTTAGACATTTTGAGTTCCTCAGTATATCTTAATCTAGCCAGACCGGCCCACTGCAACAATAAGGTTTTGTCGTCTTCTTCCAAATCACCATGTATCCAGGTATATGAATCTAAAGGCATTTCGCCTTCTTTCACTTTCTCAATAACCTCATCCAGTTTGTGATCCTTTTTCTTTGTAGAATAGCTATCCCATTGAGAAACGTTAAAATCGCCCTTTCCGTGTTTTATATGATCCTCTAACCAAAAGGAAAACGGAGCAATTTCGGCATACCAGGGATACTGTGTCTGATTGCTGTGACAATCGTAGCAATTTTCCTTTAATATTGCAGCAACTCTAACAGATGGTTTTGTTTCGTTCTCAAAATTCGTAACAGAGTCGTAACCTCCATTATTTCTGTCGGGACGAAAAAATTGAATAACCACCAAGGCCGCTAAAGCGACTAATAGAAAATATTTTACTAATTTATTCATACTATTCAATTTAAAGATTTTAAATATAAAATTACCGCTTTTCTAATATCTGAAGCCGGTTCCTGTTTCATAGGTTTATACACTTTAAGCACCCCCTCATTATCCTCCTTCAAAAACGGGATATCAAAACCCTTCATCAAGAAGTCACTCATCGCAATGGTGTATGTTTTGTTTTCATCTATGGGCAATGTATTGATCAACCATTCTCCACTTGCACTTTCTTCAATATTATGGCGTTGTAAATATGCCCCGGTACCTCTTTTAGATTTTCCAAAGTCAAGTGTTTCTTTTAACAATCCACCTTTGATATCCACTTTTATCACTTCTCCCCCAAAGGGTAAAACTCTAAAAATATCGAGGCTTGTCACTTTATTTGGCAGCATATCATCAATTCGAATTGAACCTCCATTTACGATCGCGGCGTCAACAGGGTCATTAAAAGAATCAGCCATTGCCGCCGTAAGGATATCTCCGAGATTAGTTTGTATTCCACGGTTAGCACTATCGGTACCATCTAACGGTATTTTTGAGCTGTAAATGATCTCATTTGGTTCAGAAATAACCTCTTTTATCTTTAGATTGAGAATACTATTCCACTTCTCAACGATAGCTGCGACCACATTATTAGAAGGGGTAGTATCGTCAATTGGCATTAAATGAGAATCTATCTTTAAACTTCCTGTTTTCTTGTTAAAGGTTAAGGTGTGTATATAGACTGTTTTTGCATTTGCATCTGCTTTTGCAATAGTGGCACCTTTAGTTGGCACCAACATATTATTATGCTCATGACCTCCCATGATAAATTGTAACTCCGGTAGTCTTCTTGCCAGCTCGATGTCTTCGTCAAGGGATAAATGTGTGAGTCCGATTACTACGTCAACTTCATCTTTCAAACTGTTATAGGCGCGTATTGCTTCGGAATAGATATCGCTGTAGTAAACAAAATCTACCGGATTAGTAGGTGTGGTTACACTGAAAAAACCAAGCTTAAGTTGTATCCCGGTCTCATCTGAAACATATAATACATGGGTGTCTTTTACGGGTACGTTACCAATGTCTCGCTGCACTACAAAGGGTCTGTTTCCGTCTTCATGTACCTGATACACATTGGCAGATGTCCATTGAAAATTTGATTCGTTTAGTCGCTTTTGAAGCGCCTCTTCCCCGACGTCAAACTCGTGATTCCCAAAAGTAGCGAGATCAAAATCCATCGCATTCATCACTTCTATCATCTGTTTGCCACGAACTCGTTCCCCATCCACCTTGAGAGTGCCCAAGAGTGACGGATTTAAAAAATCACCGGCCATAAAAAGAAATGTATTAGGATTTACTTTAACGATCGAATCACGAACATGGGCAACTCGTGCCATTCCTCCATAGAGTCCGCCACTTAGAGGTGCGATCTCATACACATCGTTTACCTGGACAAACTTAAAAGTAATTTCATCGCTATTGTTACTTTCTGTGCTTAGGGGCGTGACCGACTTACACCCTATCAGACTTATAAAAACAATAGAATAAAGGAAGAAAACTCTTTTCATTTTAGTGGTATTTACTGAATATTTTGGTTGCTTCGTTATGTGCACTTTCAAAAGACATCGGATTAATATTACTATCTACCTTTTCGGCAGTGAAATAACTCAGCATTTTTTCTGTAGGCATATTTCCGGTTAATTCATCCTTCGCCATAGGGCAACCTCCAAATCCCTGAATTGCTCCGTCAAATCTTCTGCAACCCGCTTTGTATGCTGCATCAATCTTTTCGTGCCAGGCGGTTGGAGTAGTATGTAAGTGTGCACCAAACTCTATATGTGAGTACTTTTTAATTAAATTTGAGAATAAGTAATCAATTATATCCGGGGTTGATGTGCCAACCGTATCACTTAGTGATAATATTTTTACACCCATCGCAGATAGCCTTTCAGTCCATTCGCCAACAATATCGACATTCCATGGGTCTCCATATGGATTACCAAATCCCATTGAAAGATAGGCTACTACTTCTTTATTATTAGCTTCGGCAAGGCGTAGGATCTCTTTTAAAATTAACAGAGATTGATCTATCGTTTTATGAGTATTTCTCATCTGAAAGTTTTCAGAAATAGAAAACGGATATCCTAAATATTGAATTTGATCATGTTGTACGGCAGCCTCAGCACCACGAACATTGGCTACAATAGCCAGTAGTTTACTTTGAGTATTAGAAAGATCGAGCTGCGCCAATACATCGGCAGTATCTTGCATTTGTGGGATAGCCTTTGGCGAAACAAAACTTCCAAAATCTATGGTATCAAAGCCACAACGTAATAATGATTGAATATACTGCACCTTACTTTCGGTTGGAATCCAGTCTTTAATTCCTTGCATTGCGTCACGCGGACATTCTATAATTTTTACTTTTTGCATTGTATCAAAGATAGTAATTCCCTTTTGGAGAGAATCGATTGAATTTAAAAATAATGTTCAATTAAATGAAGATCTAAGGCACCAAAATAAAAATCGCTATCCCTATAAAAACGACGATTTGCAGCCACTTTAAAATCGTACCTATCCCTTTGTTTCTAAGGAGCAAAGTTGAAACGCTTCCAGCGAGAATAGCAATGCTAGAAAACGTTATAAAAGAAACAATCATAAAGGTAATGCCTAAGATATAAAATTGTAATACTAAGCTTTCCGAAGTATTCCAAAGAAAAGCAGGAAAGAAGGCCAGAAAGAATATCATTACCTTCGGATTAACAAGATTCATAAAAACACCCTGTTTAAAAAGTTCCCAATTCGACTTTTTCGGCGCGCTTTCAGAATAAGTTACCTTAGCGTCACTTTTATATACTTTATATGCCAGATATAATAAGTAGATCGCCCCAAAAACTTTTATTCCGTAGAAGATCTCTTCCGAAGCAGTTATCAAGGCCGAAATTCCAAAAGCCAATAACGTTGTGTGTACAATACACCCACTTATAAGTCCGGCAGTAGTGGCAATTCCACTTTTAACTCCGTTGGCCAAAGATTGTGTTAAAACATAGATATTATCAGGGCCCGGAGAGAGCGCTAAAGCGAGTGTTGCGAGTGAAAATGACAACAAATTTTCAATCATCTAGGCGGATTTGAGCAATGCTTTATTAATGTTTTTTATGAGTTTGGGTCCTTCATAAATAAATCCGGTATAGATTTGCACCAGACTTGCGCCGGCTTCAATTTTTTCAAGGGCATCTTGGGCACTATGTATCCCACCCACGCCAATAATGGGAAAAGCTTTATTGCTTTTTTCTGAAAGAAACCTGATTACTTCGGTAGCTCTGCTTGCCAAGGGTTTACCGCTCATCCCTCCCATTTCCTTTTTATTTTCTGAAGTGAGATTTTCACGAGAAATAGTTGTATTGGTAGCAATAACCCCGTCAATTTTCGTTTCGGAAACTATGTCAATTATATCAATTAACTGTTCGTCGCTAAGATCCGGAGCAATTTTCAGCAGAATTGGTTTTCTCTTAAGCTTAGTTTTATTGACATTTTGAAGCGTTTGCAGTAATTTTGTTAGAGGTTCTTTATCCTGAAGCTCTCTAAGGTTTGGCGTGTTTGGGGAACTTACATTGACTACAAAGTAATCTACATGATCGTACAAAGCATCAAAACAGGTGACGTAATCGCTCACTGCATCCTCATTGGGCGTAATTTTATTCTTTCCAATGTTACCGCCAATAAGCACTCCCTTGTTCTTTTTTAAACGCTGAACAGCTTGTGCGACTCCGCCATTATTAAAGCCCATTCTATTAATGAGTGCGCTGTCCTCTCGTAATCTAAACAGTCTTTTCTTCGGATTTCCTTCCTGAGGTTTAGGAGTTACAGTTCCAATTTCAATAAAGCCAAATCCAAAATTAGACAGCTCTTGATATAGTTTCGCGTCTTTATCAAATCCGGCAGCAAGTCCAACCGGATTCGGAAATGTAAGTCCAAATAACTCACGTTCCAACCTGGGATCTTCAATTTTATACATGCTTCGGAAAAGTTTGCCAAAGCCTAAACTACTTAATAGTCTAATTAAACCAAAGGTAAAATGATGAATCTTTTCGGGATCTATTCCGAAGAAAACAGGACGAATAAAGGTTTTGTACATGATGGTAAAAATCTCTTGCAAAAATACCATTAAAGTATGTAATTTTTATTTCGATTATGTTTTAATTTGTACTGTAAATAAAATAGTATGATCGAGAAACAACACTTAATAAATCGTTTTATCAGTTATGTAACCGTAGATACCGAAAGTGATCCGGAAAGTGACACAACACCCAGTAGTGCAAAACAATGGGATTTGGCAAATGCTTTGGTTGACGAGCTAAAACGTATTGGCATGGACGAAGTCACGATAGATGAAAATGCCTATATCATGGCAACGCTCCCTAGCAATGTTGACCATCACGTTCCTGTAATTGGTTTTATTTCTCACTTCGATACGACACCCGATTTTACCGGTGCAAATGTAAATCCGCAAATTATAGAAAATTACGACGGAAAGGACATCGTACTAAATGCCGAACAAAATATCGTATTATCTCCAAACGATTTTGAAGATCTTCTTTTATATGAGGGAAACACCTTAATTACTACCGATGGAACAACACTTTTAGGCGCCGATGACAAGGCAGGAATAGCAGAGATCATTTCGGCCATGGAATACCTAATAAAGCACCCGGAGATCAAGCACGGTAAAATTCGTATAGGATTTACGCCCGATGAGGAAATTGGTCGTGGAGCGCATAAATTTGATGTGAAAAAATTTGGAGCCGAATGGGCGTACACCATGGATGGGAGTCAAATAGGCGAATTAGAATATGAAAATTTCAACGCAGCGGGAGCTGTGGTTACTGTTAAAGGTAAAATTGTTCACCCGGGTTATGCGAAGGGAAAAATGATAAATAGCATGTACATCGCTACAGATTTTATCAATTCATTACCGAGATTAGAAACCCCGGAACATACAGAAGACAGACAAGGCTTTTTTCATTTGTACAGTATAAAAGGTGAAGTGGATGGAACCAAGTTACAATACATAATCAGGGATCATGATAAAAAGCATTTTGAAGCTCGAAAAGAGATGATACAAAAGCTTGCAAACGAATTAAACACCCAACATGGAAAAGAGGTCGTGACAGTTGAAATAAAGGATCAGTATTTCAATATGCGTGAGAAAGTTGAACCTGTGATGCACATTGTGGATATTGCTGAAGAAGCAATGAAAATGGCCAACATAGAACCATTAATAAAACCTATTCGTGGGGGAACAGATGGTTCTCAACTAAGTTTTATGGGCTTACCATGTCCAAATATATTTGCAGGAGGTCATAATTTCCATGGAAGATACGAGTATGTTCCTGTTGAGAGCATGCAAAAGGCGATAGAAGTAATTGTCAATATCGCTCAGTTAGTGGCAAAAAAATAAAGCAAGATTATATCGCATAAAAAAACCTTCAGTAAAAACTGAAGGTTTTTTTATTTATAGGTTAATCCTATTTTGCTTTCTTAACAGGTGCATTAAGTTTGTTGCTTAATTCCATTGAAATAGAGGAGCGTTCAAATTTCATCTTCCCGGCACCACTTTCAATAACGCATGTTCCGTCATCATTTAAAGTAAGTAGCTTGCCATGCAAACCACTTTTAGTGATCACCCTGTCTCCAACTTTCAACTCTTCTGCAAACTTCTTTTCCTGTTTTTGCTTTTTCATTTGCGGTCGTATCAGAAAAAGATACATTACCATAAAAAGCAAGATAATTGGCAGAAAGCCTTGAATTTGTTCCATAGGTTTTTTCTGTCAGATATTATTTAGAAGTTGTTTGCAAAACGTTGCTTGCAGCAGCTCCTTCTTTCGCGTTTACAAACGCTTTGATAACTAAAGTTTCTTTACCTTTTTGAGTATTTGCAGTAATAGTAACTGTTTTACTCACCTGGTTTTTACCACTTCCGTTAAATTTCACCAATAACTCACCGCTCTCTCCGGCTGCAACTGGTTCTTTAGTGTATTCAGGAACTGTACAACCACAGCTACTTTTAGCATCTACTATTACTAAAGGTGCATCACCTGTATTTTTAAATTTGAAAACGTGTTCAACATTTGTTCCACCTTCGATGGTTCCGAAATCCCACTCATTTTCTTCAAATGTCATTACAGGATACTCAGTTGACTTAGCATCACGGTCGGCAGCAGCAGCTACATTTTCTTCACTAACTTTATCTGTAGCCTTCTCATTACAAGACGTAAATGCGAATGCACTTAATACAGCTAGAATAAAAATCGATTTTTTCATAGTATTATATTTTAAATTTTAAGCGCCGCTAAAATACTTATTTTTTTGCTTTTATCGAAGCCCTCTCCCAATTTTATTCAATTTATTAGCCTTCTCAAAGTCCTTTACCAATTTGTCCAGGATCCCATTGATAAAAATGCTACTCTTGGGAGTAGAATATTCTTTCGCTATTTCAAGATATTCATTAATACTGGCACGCACCGGGATCGATGGGAAAAAGAGAAATTCTGAGATCCCCATTTTCAAAATGATCATATCAATTTCGGCAATACGCTCCTTATCCCAATTTGGAGTTTTACCTTCAATTTCGGTGGCTAATTTTTCCTCGTTGAGAAGTACTTTCCGAAGCAATTGTAGTGCATATTCACGGTCTTCAGAGTTTTTATAAAGGTCGGGGACCAAAATATCTGAAATATTCTTTTCTGAAAGTTTAGAAAGCATTTTTACGAGCGCCGTATTCACGATTGGAAAATCGTCGATCCAGGTAAGGCGTTTATCTTCAAGATAATCGTAAAGTTTTTCATTAGGAGCGATGATCTCCTTATAAATTTTAACGACAAAATCCCGGTCTTCTTTAAAAGTATGCTCCTCTTTTGTCAAATAATCTTCATACCAATCTTTAGTTCGAAGAGTTTTTAGCAGGATCCTGATATATTCATCGTCCTGCTCCCAGTAATTAAGTTTTTTGTTTTTTATTACTTCGGAAAGGTTCTTATTTTCAGAAATTAGATGAAGCACCTTATTATCAACAAAGGCTCTACTGGGGTTCTTTTCGGTGGCTGTGGCGAGATGCTTTTTTTGAGATTTCAACAAATATTCCTCACCTTCTTTACGCATCGCAACTAACGTCTGAAGCATTAGTAAATACAGATCTAACATTTGATCAATACTATAAAAAAGAAACTTCTCCTGCTTCTCAATATCGGGATGTTCACTTTGATTAAAAGCGTAAACCGACTGTAATACTTTTACTCTTATATGTCTTCGTGTGAGCATATTTGAAAGAACTTATATTTTAGATTACTACTGTATTTGCGACAGTGTTATACCAAACAACGCACAAGAAAAATCTCATGCGTTGCAAAGATATACATATAAAGTTGAAAATTACTTTTCTTTTTTTCTTGAATCAATTCTAGCTTGAGCAACATTAAAAGCAGCCTGGTGGGTGGTAATCCCATCGGTTTCGGCATTGTTTAATATTTCGAGCGTAGTATTGTAGATATTTTCAGTCTTCCTAACAATTTCTTGTCGGCCGTAATTCTCTAATTCAGCATAAACATTAATAATTCCACCGGCATTGATAAGAAAATCAGGAGCGTAAACGATTCCTTTTTCACGTAATATCTTTCCGTGTTTATTCTCATCTGCTAACTGATTGTTAGCCGCACCGGCAATTATTTTTGCTTTAAACTGATTAATTGTCTGGTCGTTTACTGTAGCTCCAAGTGCACAAGGAGCGTAGATATCCATATCTTCTGCATACAGGTTGTTTCCTCCGTAGATCTCAACACTGTATTTATCACGAACTTCTTCAAGTCGATCCTGATTAATATCTGAAATATAAACTTTCGCACCTTCATTGGTAAGATTTTCAACCAGCGCTTCACCAACATTTCCGATTCCTTCAACAAATACTACTCTATCTTCCAGCAGATCCGTTCCAAACTTGAACTTTGCTGCAGCTTTCATTCCCATAAAAACACCATAAGCAGTAATTGGCGACGGATTTCCCGCACCACCTTTGTCTTCAGAAATACCGGTAACAAAAGGAGTAACTGTTCGTACCAGGTCCATATCACTCGTTTCCATCCCAACGTCTTCAGCTGTAATGTACTTTCCGTTAAGAGAATGTACGAACTCACCAAAACGCAGCATTAATTCCGGAGTCTTTTGTGTTTTCGCATCACCAATAATAACAGCTTTCCCACCACCGAGATTTAAACCGGTAACAGCCGACTTGAACGTCATTCCACGAGAAAGTCTCAATACGTCATTTAAGGCATCCCATTCACTATTATATTGCCACATTCTGGTTCCACCCAAGGCAGGTCCCAAGACCGTATTGTGGATTCCAATTATTGCTTTTAAACCTGTATCTTTGTCGTTGCAAAAAACAATCTGCTCATGATCGTCAAAGGACATTTGTCCAAAAACAGGAGCTACTTTTTTTAATTCATTCGGGGTCAAAATTTCAGTCACCATTATAGTTTTAAATTAAGGCATCCATAAAAAGGACGTGCAAAAGTAGCTGTTTACTAACAATACTGCAATAGTATTGCTATAAAAAAGAGAATTTGTTAATAAATTATTTTTTACCCTAAATGAAAGAACTTCAGCATCTTAACCGATATTTCTTTAAATACAGAGGTCGTTTATTATTAGGTCTTTTTATTACGATTATCGCAAGAATCTTTGCTCTACTGGCTCCAAAATTTATTGGCGATTCTGTAGATGTTGTTGAAAAATACATCAATGGGGATATAACCGATATGGCTTACGTTGAATCGGAATTATTAAAGAACATTCTCTTAATTCTTGGTACCACATTGCTTGCTGCATTTTTTACTTTTTTAATGCGTCAGACCTTTATTGTCGTCTCCCGGTATATTGAATACGATTTGAAAAATGAGATCTTCCGGCAGTACGAAAAACTTTCACTTAGCTTTTATAAGCAAAACCGAACCGGAGACCTTATGAATCGTATTAGTGAAGATGTTTCGAAGGTAAGAATGTATGTGGGTCCGGCGATAATGTACAGTACAACTACTATCACCCTGTTTATCGTGGTGATAAGTTATATGTTCTATAAAGCGCCCCTACTCACGCTTTACGCAATTGCCCCCTTACCTATTCTTTCGATCGCGGTGTATAGATTAAGCGTGATGATCCACAAACGAAGTACCATCGTACAGCAATATTTATCTAAACTTACAACCTTTACACAGGAGAGTTTTAGTGGAATTTCAGTGATCAAGGCCTACGGAATTGAGCCTCGAATTAATAAGGGTTTTGTAGAACTTTCGGAAGGAAGTAAGGAAAAGAACATCGATCTGGTAAAAGTTCAAGCCCTGTTCTTTCCTATGATGATGTTGTTAATAGGCGTAAGTAATTTGGCGGTAATCTATATTGGAGGTAGGCAATTTATTGATGGTACTATTCAAGACTTCGGAACAATCGTAGAATTCCTTATTTATGTGAATATGTTAACATGGCCGGTAGCCGTGGTTGGATGGGTCACTTCAATGGTCCAGCAAGCTGAAGCATCTCAAAAACGGATCAACGAGTTTCTAAAGGAAGAGCCGGAAGTAAAAAATACAACTAACGGGCCAACTCCTATTAGTGGGAAGATAGAGTTTAAAAATCTTTCATTTACCTATCCGGACACTAATATTACTGCTTTAAAAAATATATCCTTTCACGTTAATCCGGGTGAAACTCTTTCAATAGTTGGAAATACAGGATCGGGAAAATCTACCATCCTCGAATTAATTGGAAGGCTTTACGATGTTGAGCAAGGTGAACTTCTAATCGATAACATTCCAAATAACAAACTCAACCTAAAAGACCTGAGAAGCAGTATTGGATATGTGCCTCAAGATGCATTTCTATTTAGCGATTCACTAATTAACAATATTAGGTTCGGAAAAGACAATGCCTCAAAAGAAGAAGTCATGGAAGCCGCAAAGTTGGCGGCAGTCCATACTAATATTATGGGCTTTTCGAAGGGGTATGATACGGTTCTTGGGGAGCGTGGAATTACATTAAGCGGCGGACAGAAACAGCGGGTCTCAATAGCTAGAGCTATTATAAAAGATCCTCAAATTTTATTATTCGATGACTGCCTTTCTGCCGTTGATACCGAAACAGAGGAAGAAATCCTACAAAACCTAAATAAAATATCTCAAAATAAGACCACTATAATTGTAAGTCATAGAATCTCATCTGCCAAAAACTCTGATAAAGTAATTGTCCTTGATGACGGTAAAATAGTACAACAAGGTACTCATAATGAGCTGGTCAATACAGATGGATATTATAAAGAATTGTATGCTAAACAACTTTTGGAAAAAGAAATGTGAGTTAAAGTTGTCATATTTGGATTTTTTTTAGATTTTTGGCTAAACGTTAACAACCACAATTATGAGCGAGAATTACTCGATGGAGCAAGAAGAAATATTTTCTAAAGTAATGCGTGCCGGAAGACGCACTTATTTTTTTGATGTACGATCTACAAAAGCCGGAGACTATTACCTTACAATTACTGAAAGTAAAAAATTCACGAACGACGATGGATCATTCCATTATAAGAAGCACAAAATTTATCTTTACAAAGAGGATTTCCACGAATTTAAAGACAATTTAGAGGAAATGATCAATTATGTGATCGATGAAAAAGGAACTGAAGTTATTAGTGAACGTCACCAAAAAGACTATAAAAAAGAAGGAGATTTCGCATCCTCGGATGTAACATCTAATGGGGAAGATACTTCACCAAGTAGTTTTACCGATGTAAATTTCGACGATATCTAGAACAACCAACCACTTTTATAAATTTTAAGAAAAACCGCAACCTACTTTTGTTGCGGTTTTTTTATATTTAAACCTCACATAAACCTTACCTATGAAGAAGTTATTATTCTCTGTTTTATTGCTGTCATCTTTCCTTTCATTCGCCCAAGACTACTTAGTCGATTTGGATTACTATCTCCCCGGCGATGTTACTTACAACAAGAATATACCAACGCCAAAAAGTGTGATTGGACACGAAGTGGGTGAATGGCATGTTACTCACGACAAACTCTCACAGTATATGATAGCGCTCGCAGAAGCCAGTGATAGAATGACGATAGAAAACAGAGGAACTACTTTTGAAGGTCGACCACTGCTTTTGCTTACCGTTAGTGCTCCCTCTAACCTGAATAGAATAGACGAAATCCAAAAAAACCATCTGGCGTTAGTGGAGAACAATTCAAGTTCACTCAACACCTCAACTATGCCAATTGTAGTGTACCAGGGTTTTTCTATACATGGAAACGAACCTAGTGGCTCTAATGCTGCATTAGCTTATGCTTATTACCTCGCCGCTGCCCAGGGTCCGAAAATTGACGAAATTCTGGAAAATACCGTGATCTTATTGGATCCATCTTTAAATCCCGACGGATTGCAACGTTTCGCCGCTTGGGTAAATATTCATAAAAGTAAAAATGTAAATCCCGATCCTTACGATCGTGAGTACGACGAAGTTTGGCCCGGAGGCAGAACCAATCACTACTGGTTCGATATGAACAGAGATTGGCTTCCTGTGCAACTTCCGGAAAGTAAGGCACGTATCGAAACTTTTCATAAATGGTATCCTAACATTTTAACCGATCATCATGAAATGGGAACCAATTCAAGTTTCTTTTTTCAACCGGGTATCCCATCACGAACACACCCGCTAACTCCACAAAAAAATCAGGATCTCACAGGCGAAATTGGAAAGTTTCACGCAAAAGCTCTAGATAAGATAGGAAGCTTTTACTATACCGAAGAGAACTTTGATGACTTTTACTACGGAAAGGGTTCAACATTTCCGGATGTTAATGGCGGAATTGGTATTTTATTCGAACAAGCCTCATCAAGAGGACACGCACAAGAAAGCGATAACGGAATCCTTACATTTCCTTTTACCGTTAGAAACCAATTTACAGCCGCAGTTTCTACGATCGATGCAGCCGTTGCGATGCGAACGAAAATATTAGACTATCAGCGTGATTTTTACAATGCCGCCAGAACTGAAGCTATAAAGGGAGGTGCTATTGTATTTGGTGACGAAAAAGATGCCATGAAAGCATATCACCTGGCCGAAATCCTTCAGAAACACAAGATCAAGTTTCATGAAATAAAAGAAAACTTCACATCTAATGGAAAAAATTACACAAAAGGGCACAGTTACATTATTCCGAAGAACCAACGCCAACACCGTTTAATAAACGCCATGTTTGAAAAAAGAACGACTTTTACCGATAGCCTTTTTTACGACATCAGTGCATGGACGTTCCCATTGGCGTTTAATTTAGATTATGACGAAGGAGTTTCCATTACGAAGGCAGGCAATGAAGTCACTGTTCTCGAAAAACCAAGCGTCGTAGCTCCATCAACCTCCAATTACGCCTATTTAATGGAATGGCACGAGTTTTACACCCCAAAAGCGCTTAATATGATCCTTCAGAAAGGATTAAGGGCCAAGGTTGGTATGACGCCGTTTTCACTTGCTAACAGGAATTACGACTACGGAACGATCATGATTCCTGTACAAGGTCAAAAATTATCTGCTCAGGAAATGAGTCGGTTTCTTTCAGAAGTAAGCATGGAAACGAACACCACAATTACACCGGTTAGTACAGGTCTTACCAAAGGGATTGATCTGGGAAGTGGCAATTTTAGAGCGATAGAAACCCCAAAAGTGGCACTTATTACCGGAGAAGGAATCAATCCGAGTGATGCCGGTGAAATTTGGCATCTTTTCGACCAGCGATATGATATACATATCACAAAACTCGATACGAAAAATTTTGGAAGAGTAGATATTAGTAAATATACAGACATCATCTTACCTGCGAGTTGGGGGAATGCACTCGATAAAGATGACGCCGAAAAAATAAAGGAGTGGGTACAGGCAGGTGGAACTCTCATTGGTTTTAGAAATGCGGGAAGCTGGTTAAATCGCAATGAATTGCTAAAGATGGAGTTTAAAAGTAAAAGGGACACCGTTAAAAATGTGAGTTTCGAACAGCGAAGAGATAATTTTGGAGCGCAAGTTATAGGAGGGGCAATTTTTGAAGCGAAATTAGATCGTTCCCACCCTATTGCATTCGGTTATAAAAACGATCATTTGCCTATGTTCAGAAATACGACTTTATTTCTTGAACCTGCTAAAGACAGTTACGACAACCCTATTCAATATACAAGCGAGCCACTGTTGAGCGGTTATATATCAAAACCTAATTTAGCTCAGTTAAAAAATACGGTACCTTTTAAAGTAGGTGGTTTAGGCAGAGGCCAGATCATTTATTTTACAGATAACACGAACTTTAGAGCCTTTTGGTTTGGAACTAATAAATTACTGATGAACGCTATTTTCTTTGGCGATGAGATGTAAAGAAACATTGCCTTAAGTAAAAATATGTCAAAGAAAACCTATGAGCGTTTTTCTTCGGAAATAGATTTCTCCCAATTCGATCATTTCGTTATAGGTTCGGGGATTGGCGGACTCACAACAGCTACATGGCTTGCGAAGGCAGGGCACAAAGTTGCGGTATTTGAAAGACATTATGTTCCCGGCGGATTTACACATAACTTCAAACGAAAAGACGGTTTTCAATGGGATGTTGGAGTTCATTATGTAGGAAATGTTGGTGAAGGTTCCTCTCTGGAAGGCATGTTTGGTTTCCTAACCAATGATAAGTTGGAATGGGAATCCATGGGAGAGGTTTATGACGTTGTTTATATAGGTGATCAAAAATTCGAATTTAAGGCCGGAAAGGAAAATTTTAGGAAGCAAATGCACGAATATTTTCCTGACGAAAAAACCGCCATAGACACCTATTTAAGACTAATCGAAAAAGCGAATAAAAGAGGAGCAGCATTTTTCTTCGAAAAGGTATTCGAACCATGGCTTAGTAGATCTTTGGGGTATTTTTTCAGAAGAAGATATGCAAAGTATTCGCAACGCACCACTTGGGATGTCCTGAAAGAACTAACCGAAAACGAGTTACTTATAGCTGTTCTTTGCGGTCAGTGTGGAAACTACGGTCTTTCACCAAAGTACAGTAGTTTTGCTGCTCATGCAATGGTAATTTCTCACTTTATGGAAGGTGGTTATTATCCTAAAGGTGGTGCAGACCAAATAAGTAATAAAACCATTGATGTCTTACATTCTCTTGGAAGTAGAGTTTTTATAAATGCAAAAGTTGACGAGATCGTTGTAAAGGCGAACAAGGTAACCGGAATTATAGTGAACAACACTTTGATACCCTGTTCGAGCGTAATTAGTAATATAGGTGTCAACAATACTTTTAAAGATCTGCTTTCTGAAACTGCTCAACGTAAATGTAAATTCGATCTACAAAAAGTAGGTCCGGCAAGCGGCCACATTTGCTTGTACTTAGGTTTAGACAAATCTTCTGAATCACTTCAGCTACCAAAGTACAATGTCTGGTATTATGCAAATGAGCAAACAGATACACTCATTGAAAACACTACGTTAAGTGAAGCGCCAAAAACATTTGCCTATATATCTTTCCCTTCAGCAAAGGATTCGCAGTGGGATATAGAGCATCCTAACACAGCTACAATTCAAGCTATTTCTGTGGGTAAATACAAGTGGTTTAAAAACTTCGAAGATCAGCCGTGGAGAAACCGCGAAGTTGCTTACCAAACACTAAAGAAGGAATTTGAATCTTCGATGCTTGAAACACTTTACAAATTATTCCCCCAGATAAACGGTCATGTAAAAGTTTCCGAAGTATCTACTCCTCTGTCTACTAAGCATTTTTCAAACTATAAAAGTGGTGAAATCTATGGTTTAGCACATACTCCCGAACGTTTCTCACTTCCGTTTTTACGACCCAATACCAAGATTAAAGGATTAAAATTAGTGGGACAGGATATTACACTTGTTGGTGTAGCGGGTGCAATGCTGTCGGGAATTCTATGCGCAACCACGATCTTAAAATTTAGATCCAGACACCTTTTTAAGGAAATTAGAAGGCAAAAAAATAAATAATCACACCAAACTTCCCTCCCATCTAAATTCCTATCTTTGCCGCTTTTTAAGCGAAACGCCATGTTACAAAAAACTTTAAAGAATTTTACGCAAAACCCGAAGAATGATATTCTTTCAGGATTAACGGTAGCCCTGGCACTGGTACCGGAAGCGGTTGCCTTTGCTTTTGTTGCTGGAATAGATCCATTGGTTGGTTTATACGGTGCATTTATGATGGGAATCGTTACTGCACTTTTTGGAGGTAGACCGGGTATGATCTCGGGCGCTACCGGTGCCATGGCAGTGGTAATGGTGCATATGATCAAAAAAGGTAATGAAGTGGGAGCTGCTTTAGACGTTCCTATTGACAATCTGGGTCTTCAATGGTTGTTTATTACCTTACTCATTGTTGGGGGTATTCAAATTTTAGCCGGGGTATTTAGACTTGGAAAATTTGTCAGATTAATTCCGCACCCAGTAATGATGGGGTTTGTAAACGGATTGGCGATTGTAATTTTCCTATCACAGTTAGGTCTTTTTAAGGAAAATGTGAATGGCACACAACAATATATGCAAGGAACCCAACTATATATCATGCTTGGGTTAGTGCTATTGACAATGGCTATAATGTTTGGTTTGCCAAAACTAACCAAGAAAATTCCGGCAGCTCTAGTAGCCATTATAGTGGTGGCGTGTATCACGATTTTTGGAGGAATAGAGGCAAGTACTGTAGGTTCATTTATTAAAGATGGTGGGGGAAGCGGCCTGCAAGGTACTTTACCTACGTTTCAGGCTCAAATATTCGGACTTTTTGATACAATGAACGGTAATTGGGGGCTTATTTTTTCAACGGCATTCATTTTAGCGGCTGTTGGACTTATAGAATCCCTTATGACATTAAACCTCATTGATGAAATGACCGAAACCCGTGGAAGTGGAAACCGAGAATGTGTGGCTCAGGGAGGTGCAAACATCTTAAACGGTCTCTTTGGCGGTATGGGTGGATGTGCTATGATTGGTCAGTCTATCATTAATGTTAATTCCGGCGGACGAGGAAGATTATCCGGAGCAGTTGCCGCAATAGCGCTTCTGTGTTTCGTACTTTTTGGCGCGCCGTTAATAGAGCAAATTCCTATCGCGGCATTGGTGGGCGTAATGTTTATGGTTGTGATCGGTACATTTGCGTGGAGTAGCTTTAGAATTCTTCATAAAATTCCGTTAGCCGATGCTATTGTTTTAATTGCAGTTTCTGCGATAACCGTTTGGCAGGACCTTGCGATCGCAGTTATTGCTGGGGTGATAATGAGTGCGCTGGTTTTTGCGTGGAAAAATGCGACCATGATTAGGGCACGAAAATACTTAAAAGACGATGGTACTAAGGTTTATGCGATCTGGGGTCCCTTATTCTTTGGATCTGTTCAAAATTTTAATTCGAAGTTTGAGTTAAAAAATGATCCGGATAAAATTGAAATTGATTTTATTGAATCGAAAGTTTCAGACCATTCCGGTGTGGAGGCACTTCGGAATATAGCTAATAAATATTTAGAAGCAGGAAAAGAGATAAAGTTAACACATCTAAGTCCCGATTGTAAAACACTTTTAATGAAATGGAATCCTGAATTTGAAACTATTATCGAAGAAGCAATTGACGATCCAAGGTATTATGTTGTAACCGATGTCATGGATAGTGAAGTTTAGCTTATAAACACACTATCGTAGTATTTATTCGTAAAGTTTGATAGCCGTGCATAATTTTATTTGGTTCAGGCTTTGATTGGATTAAATATCTAGAAACTAATTATTTATAATTAGCCTTGTCCTTCTTTTTATACCCCAAATGGATAGGGACAAAACAATTCATTACCACAGATTCCCGCAGTTGAGCCAACGGTAGCGAAAATTCAGAATAAAAAATTATTTGAATTAGAAAGACCATGAAACTTAGCGATCTAACTTTTAGTTGGTCCACCGCCACAATTGAGACGAAATAACAATGATAGGATTATCAGAATTTTAAGAAATTCTCAATCCGTTTTCAACTTTTAAGTCCGTGGTAAGTAGCGTGACATCTTTGCCGTTAACCGCTCCAAGCACAAGACATTCGCTCATAAAGGGCCCAATTTGTTTCTTCGGAAAGTTAATTACAGCTATTATCTGCTTACCTATTAAGTCGTCTTTTTCATACAAATTTGTTATTTGTGCTGACGATTTTCTGAAACCCAGTTCCTTTCCGAAGTCAATTTTCAGCTTATAAGCAGGGTTACGAGCTTCAGGAAAATTGGTTACCTCAACAATGGTTCCTACCCGCATCTCAACTTTCTCAAATTCGTTCCAGCTAAGGTTATTCGTCATGAGTAATGGTAAGTTTTTTTCGCATTTCAGGGGAAATATAGGTTCCAGCCGCACTATAATTATCTACCAACAAACCTTTATGTCCGTCACTGGTTTCTATTACATACAGAATACTATTATCACCGGGATTCGTCATACCCTCAAAACGGTAGTATTTTACTACATCACAATCTCCGGCCTTCCACTCCTTTTTTAAAGATTTAGAAGTAAGCCCTTCTTCCACTAAATTGAAATCTACGTCGTATCCCTCATTTTGCAACGATTCTATTGCTACTGATAAGGATGAATATGAATTTTCCATGATTTTTTCGTTTTACTAAAATTACAAGACTCCTAAGACACTAACAAAAAATTATAGAATCTTTAATAGTTTTAAGGCGAGAACCCTACTGCAAACCAAATAATCGTGTAAAAAGCAGGTTGAAAATCCCAACCTTCGATCAATGTTTCCTTATTAATATTGTAACTTTATCCATATTCTACCCACTAATAGTTAAAAAGAATTATGGCCCTCACCCCATCAAATATGCTACCCTTAGGCACAAAGGCTCCCAACTTTATGCTAAGAGATACCGTTACTAATAAAGATGTATCCTTACAAGGAATCCAAGGAGATAAAGGAACTGTTGTGATGTTTATTTGCAATCATTGTCCTTATGTAAAACACGTTAATGATGAAATTGTAAGGATCGCCAATGATTATCGCGTAACCGGTTTTGGGTTTGTAGCAATAAGCAGCAACGATGCCGAAAAATATCCTGAAGATGGTCCGGAGTTAATGTGGAAGGTCGCTCAAAAACACAACTATTCGTTTCCGTATTTGTACGACGAACACCAAGCCGTTGCTAAAGCCTATGATGCAGCTTGTACTCCCGATTTCTATTTATTTGATTCGGATTTGAAGTTAATCTATCGCGGACAACTAGACAATTCACGCCCCGGGAATGGGATTCCCGTGAATGGTAGAGACCTTCGGGAAGCACTGGATAATGTTCTTAACAATAATCCACAGCGAAAAGACCAAAAACCGAGTATGGGTTGTAATATTAAATGGAAACAATAGCAGATGACTGGTGACTGGTGACTTTCGTCTTTAGTGATCACCTTATTTCCAACCTTTACTTATCAGTAAGTTTTCAATATGAGCGTAATGATGATTGCTGTGCCATGCATATATCCCAGTTGTTTCGGCTAGAGAGACTGGGTTTGGCTTATCGGGATGAATATAGGTTCGCTGAAAATCCTCTGGTTTCATTCTTTTCAGCAAAAAAACCAGTTTTTCATGTAACGCGGCTAATGAAATCAAGGACATTTCGATGGGTGCGGTAGTATAATCAACCAATTCTGCCCATGCGGCTTCTTTATATGCTTTAATCAACGGATTCTCTTCTGTTAGCGCCCATTTATATCGCAAATAACTGTTGTGATGACTATCGTAAACATGATGTACCACCTGTTTTACTGTCCATCCTTCGGGTCTGTATCGAGTATTTAATTGTTCTTCCGAAAGTCCGCTGACCAAGTTGGCTAACCGCTTCGGAAAATGCTCTAATATAGAGATCCATGCTTCTAATTTTTCAGAAGTGATATTTGAAGGGCAATCAAATTTACCTATAGGGTACTTCAGTGGGTCGAGTGTCATGGCTTAAAAATACGAAACGCCTCAGTTACCTGAGGCGTTTAGATTTTTATTTTCTGAAAGATTTTTCTTTCCGAAGAAATATTAACCCTTAATATCCATTAACTCAACATCAAAAACCAAAGTAGCATTTGGTGGAATTACTCCTCCCGCTCCTGCAGCACCGTAACCAAGATGAGAAGGAATTACAAATCTCGCCTTATCACCTTTGTTTAGCAGCATGATACCTTCGTCCCAACCTGCGATTACATGTCCCATACCTACTGGAAACTCGATAGGATTCCCTCTTTTATATGAATTGTCGAACTCACTTCCATTTGGTAACATTCCCTTGTAATGTACCGCTACCGTTTGTCCTTTTTCCGGTTTGTTTCCGTCTCCTTTATTGATATGCTTGTAAAATAAACCGCTTTCGGTTTTATCGAAACCTTCTACTAATTCTTTCATGGCATCCTCTTGTGCTTTTCTGGCAGCCGCTTCGCGTTCTGCTCTGGAACCGGTAAATTGTCTAAATGCCTCAACTGCATTCCAGTTTTTAGCATCTTCACCCACTCTAATGATCTCTACACTTTGCATAGTATCACCCTGAGCTACACTATCTACGACTTCCTGACCTTCAATAACGCGTCCAAAAACGGTGTGTTTATTATCTAACCAATCTGTTGGAACATGGGTAATAAAAAACTGACTCCCATTAGTTCCGGGCCCTGCATTTGCCATTGAAAATACTCCAGGTGAATCATGCTTCAATTCGGGGTGAAACTCATCATCAAATTTATAACCCGGTCCGCCGGCACCTGTTCCGTCCGGATCTCCACCTTGAATCATAAAATCGGGGATCACACGGTGAAATTTCAATCCGTTGTAATAGGGTGTACCTTGAGGTTTTGCTTTATTTTCAAGTTGACCTTCGGCAAGTGCAACAAAATTTCCAACCGTTCCCGGGGTTTCTTTGTATGTTAATTTGCCTAAAATTTCTCCTTTTTCGGTTGTGATCTTTGCGTAAATACCGTCTTGCATTTTCTCTATAATTAATTGTTGTTTAACTGCCTTCTTTATAACATTTTTGAAGAGTGCAAAGGTACTAATACTAATTTACTTCTGGAAGTTAGAAGTAAATACTTACATCTGCCTCTGTAACAATTATAATATCACTTTGTCTTTAACAAAACAGAGTTACCAACTAACACAATCTCGACATGAAAAAGTTATTGCTCTTCGTCGCTATTTCTCTCTTATTTATTTCTGAAACGATTTCTGCACAAACTCCACATATTAAAGGAACCATTGCTGTCTCTACTCAAAATGGGACATTACAAGGAGACGTGACTATTTCTAATCTTCCAAGGGTTGAAAATTATGTCATTTTATTAAACAAAGGACTTAACATCGAATTTTTAAGAAATGAAGACAAAAAGTTTAATTATTATTTTGATTCTAATTATGACGAAGAAGTTTCGGAAGAAGGATTTCAATACTTTATTCCGAATGATGACAGAACGGGTAAATTTCTTCCGAAGGAATTAAGAATAAAATATACGGGAGCATTTCCGGTGATAAACAATTACACTGAAGCCTACGAATGGGGTGATTGGAAGGGTAATATCGCTTTCCGGGGAAATACATTAAGAGCTTCCGAACAATCTGTTTGGTACCCCGTGTTATACGACGTGGCAAACGATCAAATTATAAATAAATACACCTATGATCTAACCATAAAAACTGAATTAGGAAACAGCATCTATCTCAACGGCTCTGCTCCAACTTCAAAAAATGAAGCTACACTTACTTCTTCGGTTCCTGTTTCGCTATTATTATTCGCAGGAGAATTCTCATTCTCTGCTAAGGAAGGTATTTACATTGTCAATGGGAAAATAGATGCAGAAAAAGAACAGACCCTTAGCATATGGACTAACACCATCATAGACTTTTATGAGAAAAAGCTGGAAATTGACTACGGACAAACTGTAACATATTTGGGAGCTCATCCAACTTCCATAAAAAACGGATGGATGTTCGTTACATATCCTACTATTGCAATTATTGGCAACGACCGATGGAGTTTTGCGGGTTATTTCGACGAAAAAACCCACGAATGGATCGATGAATCTAATACTAGCTTTATCGCACACGAATTGGGTCACTATTATTTTGGAACTCTCTTTATTCCTAACGACACGCTTCGCTGGGCATTTCTTGAAGGAATGACCGAATATATTTCACTTCAGGCAGTGAGAGAGATTTTGGGAGATGAAACCTACCAAAAGAAATTACAGAGTTATGCTGAAAACAGTAACGATTTGGAGGTTATTGGACTGCATGAGATCACTCAGTTTCGCGAAATAAATGAAACATACAGATATAATTATTTCCCACTGTTAATTAATGCGCTGGAAACAGAAATTGGAGAAAAAGCTGTGTGGAATTGGTGCAAAGTAATAATAAGGTCGAAAAACCAAAATTCAAACTACCAATTTTTCAAAGACACTCTTTTAGAGTGCGAAGTTTCGGGAGAAGAGTTCAAAAATTTTGAATTAAAATATATCACATCTAAGGATGCAAAAAAGAATGTAATGTCTTTAGTTAGTGAATAATAATTTAATTTGCTACCTCACTAATAAATTTAATGCGATACAAGCGTAATTCTTCTAGGTCGTAATCGCCGTCAAATTCTTCCATAGCCACTTCTATTTTATCGGTTTCGGCTTCCAAAAAATACTCGTGGATCTCTTCTTGTTGATCTTCGTCTAAAAGATCGTCTATCCAATAATCAATATTCAGTTTTGTTCCACTGTAAACAATAGCCTCCATTTCTTTTATAAACTCGGGCATTTCAAGACCTTTTGCGCTGGCAATATCAGTTAGTGGTAACTTTCTATCCACATTTTGAATAATGTAAAGTTTTAAGCCGCTATTACTCCCTGTAGATTTTACCACGAAGTCATCAGGGCGCATAACATCGTTTTCCTCTACATATTCCTGAATTAAACTTAAAAAGGAACTTCCGTATTTTTTCGCTTTCCCTTCGCCCACTCCATGCACATTAGACAATTCCTCAATATTGATCGGGTATTTAAGAGCCATATCTTCTAATGAGGGATCCTGAAAGATCACAAACGGTGGCAAATTAAGCTTGTCTGCTACTTTTTTACGTTCGGCTTTTAATAGTTTGTAGAGATTCTCATCGGCAACCGCACCACCTTTTTCGGCAACAATGATAGAGTCGTCGTTTGCATCTTTAAACGAATGATCCTCGGTCATCATAAAAGACACAGGCGAACTAATAAAATCTCTTCCCCTTTTGGTCAGTTTTACAACTCCGTAGGTTTCAATATCTTTTTTAAGGTAACCTGCTACCAATAATTGCCTCAATAAAGCCATCCAAAAAGGCGCATCATGGTTAGAGCCTGTTCCGAAGAAATCCTGAGTATCGGTTCTATGAGATTTAATCATCGCATTTACCTTTCCCACCAAGACATTTACAACTTCCTTAGATTTATATTGCTCATTAGTTTTGGAAACAACACTTAATAATTTTAAAGCTTCGTCTTTGGCTTCATGTTTTTTCTTAGGATGACGCATATTATCATCCATATCGCCACCCTCACCGGTTTCATTATCAAATTCTTCTCCAAAGTAGTGTAGAATAAATTTGCGTCGGGAAATAGAAGTTTCTGCAAATGCCACAACTTCCTGAAGCAAAGCATGCCCAATTTCCTGTTCGGCAACAGGCTTTCCGCTCATAAATTTTTCGAGTTTCTCAATATCTTTATACGAGTAGTAGGCAAGACAATGCCCTTCACCCCCATCTCTTCCGGCTCGTCCGGTTTCCTGATAATAGCTTTCTATACTCTTCGGAATATCGTTATGCACCACGAACCGCACATCGGGTTTATCAATTCCCATCCCAAAAGCGATGGTTGCCACCACTACATCGGCATCTTCCATTAAGAACATATCCTGATGTTTCACTCTGGTTTTGGCATCCAGACCTGCGTGATAAGGAACCGCTTTAATGCTATTCACCTGCAATATCTGAGCAAGTTCTTCAACTCGTTTTCGGCTTAAACAATAAATGATCCCGCTCTTGCCTTCGTGCTGTTTCACAAATCGTATGATATCACTGTCAACATTCTTCGTCTTCGGACGAATCTCGTAATAAAGATTTGGTCTGTTAAATGAGGCTTTAAAAGTATTTGCCTCCTGAATTCCGAGGTTTTTAAGAATATCTTCCTGTACTTTCGGTGTTGCCGTCGCGGTTAATCCAATTATTGGAATATTATCTCCTATACGTTTTATAATCGTGCGAAGGTTCCGGTATTCGGGTCGAAAATCATGTCCCCACTCACTTATACAATGAGCTTCGTCTATGGCTACAAAAGAAACTGTCTGTGATTGCAAAAAATCTACATATTCCTCCTTTGTTAAAGATTCGGGAGCGACATATAAAAGCTTTGTAACACCGTTAGAAATGTCTTCCTTTACCCTCTTTACTTCCGTTTTATTAAGTGAAGAATTTAAAACATGAGCAATACCATCTTCCGAAGAAAGCGCACGCAGAGCATCCACCTGATTTTTCATTAGTGCGATCAATGGAGATACTACGATCGCCGTTCCTTCCTCTATAAGTGCAGGTAATTGATAACACAAAGATTTTCCGCCACCAGTTGGCATGATAACAAATGTATTATCACCTCTAAGTACACTTTTAATTACTTCTTCCTGTAGCCCCTTGAACTTTGTAAATCCAAAATATGTTTTGAGTGCTGCGTATATATCAGTTTCAGCCACGCTGCTTTAATTATTTAAAAATAAATCTATTCTCTCTATCAAATTAAATTGTTTTAACACGGGAACAATCGTAATTTTGCAACCATTAATGCAAAACAGCATCTTATATCAGGTTAGGGATTGATCAAACAGATTAAAGTTTTTTGTTTGCATTCTAAATATACTAATTTCTGAAACAGTTACAAACATTCAAAAGCGTAAAATTTTGAACAAAATAGATCGAATTATTTCCGTAGCGAAGAAAACTATTGAAACTGAGAGCAAGGCGATCATGAACCTTGCAACTTTAGTAGATGGTGAATTTGCTGATGCGGTAGACTATATTTACAATTCTAAAGGCCGTGTAATTGTTACCGGTATCGGGAAAAGCGCTAATATCGCCACAAAGATAGTTGCTACATTAAATTCTACAGGAACACCCGCAATATTTATGCATGCCGCAGATGCTATTCATGGAGATCTGGGAACCATTCAACAAAACGATACTGTAATATGTATTTCCAAAAGTGGAAATACTCCCGAGATCAAAGTATTAGTACCCCTTATTAAGGCCATTGGCAACAAATTGATCGCAATTACCTCTAATAGGGAGTCTTTTTTGGGCCAACAAGCTGCATATGTTTTGCACGCCTATGCCGAAAAAGAGGCCTGCCCTAATAATCTTGCGCCCACAACCAGCACCACAGCTCAATTGGTTATTGGAGATGCATTAGCTATGTGTCTTTTAGATCTACACGGATTCTCGAGTAAAGATTTCGCAAAATTTCATCCTGGTGGATCACTCGGTAAAAAATTATACCTAAGAGTAAGCAATCTTACCTCCTTAAACGAAAAACCTCAGGTTCATCCCGACACAGATGTTAAAAACGTCATCGTTGAGATCTCCGAAAAGATGCTGGGTGTGACAGCTGTTGTTGAAAATGATAATATAGTAGGTATAATTACAGACGGTGACTTAAGACGTATGCTTACAAAAGTAGATAACTTTAAAGGTCTTACCGCCAAAGACATTATGTCTAAAAACCCAAAAAAGATTAGTAATGACGCCATGGCTGTTGAAGCTATGGAAATTATGGATACCTTTGGAATAACTCAAATTCTCGCAGAAGAGAACGGACAATACTGTGGTGTTGTTCACATTCACAACCTTACCAAAGAAGGTATTATTTAATGGCGAAAAACCGAAAAAATAAGAGTGAGGAAAAAGAAATGTCTTTCCTCGACCATTTAGAAGAACTGCGTTGGCACCTTATTCGCTCCACGATCGCAGTGGTTATTCTGGGAACAGCTGCGTTCATCGCCAAAGAGTTTATTTTTGATGTCCTTCTATTTGGTCCGTCGAAAGGTAGTTTTCCTACCTATAAAATTTTATGCAGAGCGGCTACTTTTCTAGGGTTCGAAGATAGCTTCTGTTTTGAAGAGCTTCCATTCAGGATCCAAAGTAGAACTATGGCAGGACAGTTTTCGGCCCATATTTGGACATCCATCACTGCCGGTTTCATAGTCGCATTTCCCTATGTACTCTACGAATTCTGGAAGTTTATTAGCCCGGGCATGCATTCTAACGAACGAAGAAGCAGCCGCGGATTTATATTAGTAGCCTCGTTTCTCTTCTTTCTTGGTGTACTCTTCGGATACTACGTGGTTACCCCGCTTTCCATCAACTTTTTAGGTAGTTACCGTGTAAGCAACCTGGTTTTCAACGATTTTGACCTTAGCAGCTATATTTCTTTGGTAAGAGCTTCGGTGTTGGCTAGCGGACTCATTTTCGAATTGCCGATCATTATCTATTTCCTTACCAAAATTGGGGTTGTAACTCCCGAAATTCTTCGGAAATACAGAAAATTTGCATTGGTTGGAGTACTAATTCTATCTGCCGTTATTACACCACCAGATATTGCTAGTCAAGTGATTGTCGCTGTTCCGGTAATAATTTTGTACGAATTGAGTATTTATATTTCCAAAGCAGTAGTTAGGAATCAACAAAAAAAAGCTAGAAAGAATGTCAGATAACATCGTCGAAGATTTTAATGCTTATCGTTCTAAAATGAACGAAAAGCTCCTTGCGGATAACAACAAGATCATTAAACGGATCTTCAATTTAGACACGAATGCCTTTTCCGAAGGAATACTTCCTAAGAAAACAAAAGAATTATTAGGTCTTGGCAATTCTTTAGTCCTGCGCTGTGACGACTGTGTTCGCTACCATTTAGAAGAATCTTTTAAACTTGGAATTTCGAAAGAAGAAGTCGTTGAAGCAATGAGCGTCTCCCTTCTAATTGGCGGAACCATCGTCATTCCACATCTGCGAAGAGCATACGAATATTGGGAAGCTTTAGAAGAAAACCATAATTAACTCGTATTTTTAACGTTAAGCCTAATAGTATTACAGCTATGAAATTAAAAGCAGAAGGACTTATTAAATCCTATAAAGGAAGAAAAGTAGTAAAAGGTATTACCGTTGAAGTAAATCAAGGGGAGATCGTCGGACTTCTTGGTCCTAATGGTGCCGGAAAAACTACTTCTTTCTATATGATCGTAGGATTGATAAAACCTAACGGCGGACGAATTTTTTTAGAGGGAACTGAGATTACAACCTACCCCATGTACAAACGTGCCCAGAACGGAATTGGTTATCTGGCACAAGAAGCTTCGGTTTTTAGAAAATTGAGCGTTGAAGATAATATTTTAAGCGTTTTACAACTTACCAAACTATCCAAAAAAGAGCAGATTTCTAAAATGGAATCCCTCATCGAAGAATTTGGCTTAGGTCATATCCGCAAAAATCGAGGGGATCTTTTAAGTGGTGGCGAACGTCGTAGAACCGAGATCGCGCGTGCTTTGGCTACCGATCCACATTTTATCCTCTTAGACGAACCTTTCGCAGGTGTTGACCCTGTTGCCGTTGAAGATATTCAACGCATAGTAGCGCAGCTAAAGAACAAGAATATCGGGATTCTTATTACCGATCACAATGTCCAGGAAACTCTTGCAATTACAGATAGAACTTATCTAATGTTTGAAGGAAGTATTCTTAAACACGGTGTCCCTGAAGAGCTGGCTGCAGACGAAATGGTACGAAAAGTATATTTGGGTCAGAATTTCGAATTACGTAAAAAGAAGCTTAATTTCTAGGGCGATCCCCTTGACACTCGCTTACTACTCCACTAGCCTATTTGTGTCTCGACTAAAGCATTGGCTGTACATGAATCCCGAGAAGCTTTAACATACACAAATGCTCGGTCAGGGTCGGGCTTTCACCACTCGCTTCCAGACCACCTTGTCTGGAGAGCTCAAACAACCGGTTCAATCCTTCGCTCACCTATGCCTGCGGCAAAGGAGAGCCTATCGCGAATCCTTTTCCTTCCAAAAAATTGAAAGCAGGATATACAACAAAATTATAAGTGGAATCGCTAAGAACTTTAGAAATATCAATAAAACAATACACAGAATTAAGAAGACATACCTAATCGCATTGCTCTTAAAATCCCAGGTTTTAAATTTTAATGCGAACAAATAGATCTCTGCGTTAAGAAGCACGCAACTTAAAAGCGTTAATCCGATTAAGAACCATTTATTAAGCAAAATACTCTCTATCCAGGGCTCATTCTGAAAATATAAGATCAATGGAATGCTTAAAATTAATATACTGTTTGCAGGGGTTGGGAGTCCTATAAAACTGGTCGTCTGACGGGTATCTACATTAAATTTTGCCAGGCGATACGCAGATGCCACAGCGATTAGTAAACCGATAAACGGGAAATAATGTGCTATACTACTATTCCAGGCTTCTCCCGAGAATGTTTCAGAAATATTCACATGACTCCCAAAGAAAGCTTCACTTAACAGTTGTACCATTACTATGGCAGGAGCAACCCCGCTGGTTACGACATCGGCGAGCGAATCGAGCTCCAGTCCAACGTCGCTTTGAGCCTTCAGCAAGCGAGCCGCAAGCCCATCAAAAAAATCGAAGAAAATTCCGAAGAATACAAAAAATGCAGCCGTCACCAAATCACCCGAAACCGCAAAAAATATTGCTATGCATCCACAAAGCAAATTGAGTGAAGTAATAATATTAGGAATCTGTTTTATCATACAATTACTGTGTTTAGTATAAACCCCGTCTCAGGATTCTTCTATTTACTGTAAAAATAACAAAGTATTTGCGTCTAAGCTTATGAAAACACAATATGTCATGAAAATAATAGTTTATAGTTCTGTAAAATTATGAGATATTTGCCCAAAAATTAGACGCTTGAAAAGGAAGTTATTTATTGCCTTATTATTAATATCCATTACAGCAACCTCGCAAACCGTTCGAAAATATTCTAACGAATTTATGAACATTGGTGTTGATGCTGCCGCTTTTGGTATGTCTAATGCTGTCGTAGCCTCTACTCAAGATGTTAATTCGGGTTACTGGAATCCTGCCGGATTAATTAATCTGGAGGACAGTCAGTTATCACTTATGCACGCCTCCTACTTCGCAAACATCGCAAACTACGATTATGCTGCATTTGCAATGCCCTTGGACGGGAGAAGTGCTGTAGCCTTATCAATCATCAGATTTGGAGTGGACGACATTCTCAACACCACCCAACTTATAGATGATGAAGGAAACATAGACTACAACAGGATCAGTTTGTTCTCAACTGCAGATTACGGAGTTACCTTCTCCTATGCGCGAGAGCTCCCGTTAGACGGTTTAAACATTGGTGTAAATGCTAAAGTAATTCGTAGAATAATTGGAAACTTTGCTTCTTCCTGGGGCTTCGGATTGGATGCCGGGATACAGTTTAAAAGTAAAAACGATTGGCACTTTGGATTAATGGCGCGAGATATTACCACAACTTTTAACGCCTGGAGCATCGATGAAGAAGAGTTTGCCACGATTCAGGGTGCCGTAGAAGGACAGAATCAAGAGTTACCCGAAAGTACAGAGATCACAATCCCTAAGCTTCAATTGGGGATGGCTAAAAAATTTATTTATCGTCACGATTTTTCTATTCTCACCGAATTAGATCTTAATTTCAGATTTGCAGAAACAAACGACATTTTTTCGTCATCATCGATGAGTGTTACTCCGGCACTCGGACTGGAATTTGGCTATATCGATATGGTATTTATTCGAGGAGGTGTTGGAAACTTCCAAAATGTAAATCAGTTAGATGGAAGCGACTCTGTAGGTTTTCAACCTAACATTGGTGTAGGATTTAAGTATAGAGGGATTCAGGTAGATTATGCGCTTACCGATATTGGCGATCAAAGTGCGGCACTGTACTCTAATGTGTTTTCTTTAAAATTAGATTGGGGAATCTTCCGCTAGATCTCTATTAAGTAATAGTTAATTCATTATTTTTATTTCTAAAACTGAATTCTGATACTCCGTGATAAAAAAATTGACTCTAATTTTTCTGTTTTTAACAACGTTTGCTACCCAAGCGCAATATGTTGACCTCTCTGAAACTTCCGAAGTAAGCATTCTAACCATTGGTCCCGGAGATCAACTGTACGATAAATTTGGACATAGCGCTTTCAGAATTAAAGATACCGCTAAAGACATTGATCTAATTTTTAATTACGGGCGATACGATTTTAATACACCTAATTTCTACACAAAGTTCGCTCGTGGAAAATTACTCTATGAATTAGGAGTAAGCGATTATACATCATTTCTAAATAGCTATAAGCGTCAGCAGCGATGGGTTAAAGAACAGGTCTTGGATCTTGATTATTCAGAAAAACAAGCCATCTTCCACTACCTTCTTAAAAATGCAGAACCCGAAAATAAAAAATACCTCTACGATTTCTTTTACGACAATTGTGCAACCCGAATTCGGGATGTGTTGCAGGAAAATCTTGGGGACAAGCTCAGCTTCAATGATGAACTTATAACACAAGACTTTACTTTTCGGGATTTGATCCAGAAGAATGTACATTACAATACCTGGGGAAGTTTAGGAATGGACGTGGCAATTGGTGCAGTAGTAGATCGTAAAGCCGAGCCTTTAGAATATCAGTTCTTACCGGAATATGTATATGAAGCCACCGAAAACGCCACAATAAATAAAAACGGAAAAACATCGCCCTTAGTTAAGGAAACCTCAACACTTTACAACGGTCCCGGAAGATCCTTGGAAAGTAATTTTCTAACCGGTCCGTTATTTGTTTTTGGCATCATCGCACTAATGATCATCTATTTCACTTACAGGGATCATAAACGCAATAAGCGCAGTAGATTATTGGATGCTATCATTTTCTTTGTTACCGGTATCATAGGGATTATTTTGTTGTTTTTATGGTTTGGGACAGACCACAGTGCCACGCTAAGCAACTATAATTTACTATGGGCAGTTCCTTTGTCGCTATTTTTTGCACCATTAATCTTCAAAAAAGAACCAAAGAAATGGTTACGTCGCTATGTGATCTTTTTAATCCTGTTGTTGACTCTATTAACCATCCACTGGTTTACCGGAGTTCAGGAATTTGCAATTGGGTTTCTTCCATTATTCATCGCCTTAGCCATTAGGTATATTTACCTGGTTAGAGTTTTAAGAAAATAATAAAATTCAAAATCAATATTTTGATTTTTTGCTTCCTGAAATTTTATAGTTTCTATCCCTTGGTGGAAATGATTTCACTCTATGCAAAGCGATTGAAGCATATCATTGAAGTGTCACATGGGTCCTACTGACCTCTGTAGAAAATTATGGTACTCAGTGTTTTTATTACGATGCTAATATCGAGAAAAAGACTTCTGTGTTTTATATAATACAAGTCGTACTGTAGTTTTTCCAGTGCGTCTTCTTCGGAAGAGCCATATTTTGCATTCACCTGTGCCCAACCGGTTACGCCGGGCTTTACAAGGTGGCGCACCTCGTAAAATGCGATTTTTTCTGAAAGTTCTTTCACAAATACCGGACGTTCGGGTCTCGGACCAATCACACTCATTTCGCTTTTAATCACATTGATAAACTGAGGGATCTCATCGAACCTCGACTTCCGAAGAAAACGACCAAATTTGGTTACACGAGCATCCTGTGCAGTGGCGAACTGAGCGCCATCTTTCTCGGCATCGGTTACCATGCTTCTAAGTTTATATATCTTAAAATGTTTTCCGTTTCGTCCCACTCTGGTTTGTGTGTAAAACAACGGACCACGATTTGCAAAAGCATTTCCTATAAGAATCAGGGGAAATAAGACAAGCCCAAATGCTAATCCGATGACAGAAAAAAGCAAATCTAAAATGCGATGAAAGAAGAGATAGAGTTTGTTCTGATTACTCCTGCTAAACGGAAAATAATTGTAAAAATCCTTGTCAACATGCTGCACCGGTATCCTTCTGTTAATTTCCTCGTACACCTGTGTATAAGCCCGAATTGCAACCCCGTTTTCAAGCAAATTAATTAACTTATTGTACAAGGAAACCGTCATCCCACTGGATTGCGGCGTCGCCACTACAATTTCGGAAATAGATTCCTTTTTAACCACCTTGGCGATATCACGAACCTGAAATTCTTCAAATTCTTTAAAGTGCGGCGGGGTATATTTCGCGTCATCAGTTTTTATAAACCCAACGACCTTGTAGTTTGGATCCGACTTCTGAAGGGAGGCTACTATGTTATCAATTTCTAAGGCATTTCCAATGAGTAAAACTCTTTTAAAAAATCGAGGTGCAGAAATAAGAACTATATAAGCATAACGCCATAAAAAGAGTGCAATATTGACTGAGATATAAAAATAGACGATTTGAAGTCGATTTTCTGGGAGCGTTGGAGTAAAGAATGGCGTTAAAAGATAAATTAAAACGGTAACGGAGGAAGTAAGAATAATATTTTGAATCACCACTTCAAACTTACTTGCCTTTTGCAGATTATATAATTCGAAGATTGTCGCGAAAACGGTGAGGTATAAAGCAAGTACGATAGACCATACCCAGTGTTCAGAATTGATCTTGAAATAATCGAAATTAAAAACAAGCCCCACAAGGTAAAGTAGTCCCAATACACTAGCAATATCGATAATTCGCAACAGAATTTTTCGTTCTGAAATATCAAAGTGAATACTTGAATTTTGGACCATGGTTAGCTTTTGCCTATGTAAAAATAGTTATTTATTCGTTTAGAAGCACATGCCATTTAGACTTAACTTTTTCCCAATCATAGGTTTCGGCTAAAGATCGACCGTTTACAGAAAGAGTTTCACCCAAGGTAGCAGACGACAGCAAATGGGACAGGGCCGCTGCAAATGCATCCACATTGTTAGGAGAAACCAATACTCCGGTTTTATTATTTTCGATAAGAAACGGAATTCCGCCAACCTTGGTCGATACAACGGGCAAGCCCAATGCCATTGCTTCAATTACGCTCACCGGCATATTGTCGAAGTTAGTAGTGTTGATAAATACATCGTGGTCCTCAGCAAGCGAAATCCATTCACTTTTACTCAATTTTCCGGTGAATGTGACGGGAAGCTTTTGGGCTTCAGCTTCAGTTTTGCACTTTTCAAGGCTACCATCTTTGTCGGGCCCTATCATGGTTAAGGTAGCCATTACACCATTATTAAGCAGTTTTTTTAATGCGTTTATCGCCAGCATCGGATTGTATATTTCAGCAAAAGAGCGAACCCATAATAATTTAGGTCGCAAATCTTTCCGAAGTAAATAAGGATAATTTTCTAACTCTATCGAATTTGGGATATAAACACAATTTTCATAACCTTTACTTCTGAAAGCCTCCAGCAGGTATTGAGAAGGGGAAACATTTTGTTTGGCTCCGTTAAAGAGTTTTCGCGAAACTTTAGGACTATTATCAAGGCGCTTCGGAAGATTACCACCGTGCAGAAGTGTGTAATAAGGAATCTTTAAGGTCCTGCAAAGCTTAGCCACGGCAACAGCATAGTAAAAATTCTGAGTGCTATATGTATCGATCAATACCAGATCTGTAGTTTTTCTATGCTTAAAAGTGGTGTGAAGCATATCGAGCATTCGGAAAAACTTGTTCTTTACAGACGATGCAGTTATAACGTGATAACCTTCGGCTTCTAACAATCCCGAAAGCGAATCGATCGTTGAAACCGTTCTCCCCTGCTTTTCAAGCTTATTTCCGATATAAAGTACCGATCTTTTCAAACGTTTAATTTAAACTAAATATAATTCGTTCTTTACCGTATCCTCTACCATCTAAAGCAACGATAAAAGTACCATCTTCTTTTTTCTGAATATCTATATGATGCATTCCATTCTTAGCCCAACCCTCTCCGTTTGCACTCACTACGGGGTTGTTTTTTAAGGCGGTTTCCTTATAGTCGCTTTTATTGAGACTATCTATTGTGAATCCATAGACCTGCCTTCCATAACCGCCATAAGAATCCTGACCAAACCGTATTAGTTTTCCATTGTGCGAAAACATTCTACCGGCTGGTCGGGTATAATTTCCTTTTTTAACAGGAGATTTAGGATGTTCCGTCCAATTTCCTAATAATGAGTCGGCATAAAACAATCGTAATTCCTTAGCTGCTTCAGCAAACATAAACCAGACTCCGTCTTTTTTAAAGACTGTGGGGTCTGCCAATCTACTTTTCGCAATGATATCCTTCTTAAACTTCCATTTTAAAGGAAAATCGACAGCTTCGTATAATTTAACCGCGTTTAACGCTTGTGATTCGGGAATCATATAAATATGTTCTCCATCCTTAAATACTAGTGGGTAGGACAGGTGTTTACTTTCATCTAATACAACACCAAGATATTCAAGATTGTTATTTTCAGTTACCTTGGCAACACCAATATCTGCACCAGTTTTGCCCATGATCTCGAAGAACATATAAAAATTCCCATCATTGTTAAAAAGAAAAGGATCTGCGATTAACAACTTTTCTTTAATACCCGATGCCTTTCGGTCTAGTAAACTAATATTATCCAGATCTAAAGAAAATGGTTTGTTGGTTGTTAGAACTCCTGCAGAGTAATATGCCCCGGTGGTTTGTCTCGAAAAGAAGGGGATACTTTGCTTAGTGAGGTATAAGTAAACGAAATAACCCGCACAAAGTGTTCCCAACAATACTATGGCGATAAGGATTTTCTTTATTTTCATCTTTAAGATCTTTGATTTTTCTTAGGTGCGCCTTTCGGTTTTTGAATATCTATGAGTGAAAGTCCATAGATCAAGGCGGGTGCTGCAATTCGCATCGAGGAGTGATTAATCGTTAAGAACCAAAATGCCAGAAATGAGAAAAACAGAAAATTTCCCCTATGCCTTATCCTAAAAACAAGGGGTGTAATAAATAATACAATGAGTCCCGCGACTCCAAACAAACCGTGTTCAGAGAGCATTCTACTAGTTTCATTATGTGTTGCAATATCAATTCCTGTTTTTTCTTCGCGGTACTCTTTGGCCTTCCCTACTCCCACTCCGGTAATCGGGTTTTCATAAAACGCACTTAATTCGGTTTCAATAATTTCGGTTCTTCCCGTGGTAATATCTTCTTTTAGCCTCCCTGCAGCATCTTCGTTAGAATATCTGTTTACAATTAATCCGGAAGTAAAAAACACGGTTGCTATCCAGGTTACGACAAGTACTGCCGAGATAATTCCAATTTTGGGCAGCAAAGATGCCTTAGCCGAAGGACTTAATCGCTTAAAATAAAAATACAGAAGTAATGCGGCACAGATCCCCGCTGTAAAAACTCCTCCTCGTGAAAAAGTAACAATGGCACGGTAGCTCATCATTCCTAACAATATTAGGTCTATAACATTGATCACTCTGTTCTTCACTGTTAATAAGCGTGAGAACAAGATAAACATTCCTACGCCCAGGATGGTAGCTACCTGATTGGGTCCAAAACCTCCGGATGCGGCATAATTGGATCCTGTTCCCGTGAGCGACGTACGAAGATCCGGAGTATATAAATACAGATAGGAGACCATTGTAACCAGAGGTAAAATGATACAAATTAATATCACTTGTAACCTCTCGAATGTCATTTTTCGTCCGTAGCAATACAGGGCACTAATTGCCAAACATACAGGTCCGCTTAAGTTAAATCCGATGGCATTCGCAACATTAGAATCGTAATCCAGATTTACCGCAGAGAAAAAGACTCCGGGCAAGAGTAGAAATATGTAGAAAATATAGGGCCAGGACTTCCTGTGAAAACCGCGATAAAACATTCCTAAGAACAGAAAACCAATTACGGTATACTTTGCAAATTCGTAAGAGAAGGCGGCTTCGGTCATCCTCGCCAATACTTCGAGCCCCATAATATAAGCAGCACCCATAAGGGCTTCATCATTCCGGTTATTGTTCTTAAGAAGTAAAAAAAGAAAGAACAAGATCGCTATGGGTAACAGCAATTTCGAAAATAGCGGAAAAAGGTAAATAACAAAGCCCATTCCTAGATGAAGGAAAACAAGCTGAATATATTTTATTTTAGATGGTCGTTTAATATTTTCCTGTATTATAGATACTCATTATTTTTGGCAAGATCGAATTGAATGCGTATTCTTTCTCGATATAGGCTGAAAAATTTGCCGCATCTTCCTTTCTACTTGCAGCGTTATCGAAATAGTCCAGAATCGCTTCAGAAAGTAATTGCGAATCCTTGCCCGGAACCAATTTTCCGAAGTTATGTAAAACTTCCTTACACTGACCAACATCTGTGCAAACGACTGGTAAATTCGCCAATCCATATTCTAACAACGCTACAGGTAACCCTTCCGAAGCAGAAGATAATACCCCCAAATCACATTTTCTAAGCAAATTTAAGATACCGATCTGTGAATCGTAAAAATAGACATCTTCTATATTATTTTCAGATATAAAGACCACCAAACTTTTATAATAAGCGTCATGATGAATTTCACCCAATAAATGTAAAGAAATGTTCGTCCCTCTCTCTTTTATAATTTTAAACGCGGAAAGCAAATTTAAATGATCCTTTTGCTCTCTAATATTCGCCAAACAAACGATACGAAAGGTGTTTTCACCCTTTAATTCTATAGCTGGTTCTATATTTATACTTTTAGATACGAAGTTTTTAAGGTAGTTAACCTTGTCACACTTAAGATGAGTTTCTGCCCAATTTCGAAGGTTTTCATTTACCGAAATTACAGCATCAAAATATTTCGATGCTTTTTTTAATACGCCATACTTTCTAGCATCCAGCATTTCATTCTCACCATAGTGATCATGCCAGATGACCTTTACATTACGATTGAAAACCTTCACAAGAGAGGCATAAAAAAAACTACTGGAATGTGCGTGAATAATATCGATCTTATTCCGAGAAACATATTGCAATAATCGTCTTAACGCAGCCGGATCGATGGTACGTTTCTTGTTCAGAAATAAATAGTTTACATCCTTATTAAGTGTTGCCTTTAATAACCCCTCTTTTCTGGTGGTGCACAAATGAGACGCTTCTACATGCTCCACAAGTTCGTTCGCATAACTAACCGCCATTCTTTCAGCTCCCCCGGCAGTGAGCGAATCTATTAATTGTAACACCCTCATCGTTCTAATAGTTTAGCAATTTCTACTTCAAAACGATCTAAGGTATACAACCCGGACCAGGTTTGAGCCTTTTCGCTCATTTCTTTTAGCTTTAACTTGTTCGCGATCATCTCCTTTATAGTCCGTGTGTCTTTTTCTAAATGAGCATCTATCAATATTCCCCGCTCCCCAAGATCCAGCATCCATGGCACACAAGAGATCTTTGTAACCACCGGAATAACTCCCCAGAACATCGCTTCGGCAACAGCTTTTGGCCAGCCTTCCGATCTTGATGGCAGTAGTAAAAAGTCACTTTCACGATAGGCAGATGCAACGGTTTCGGCAGTCTGATTCCCGTGAAGTTTAACCGAATTGGAGCATTCCCACTTATCTATAAACGACTCTAATTCTTTCCTTTGCGGTCCGTCGCCGTAAAAATCGAGTGTACAGTCAATTCCACTTTGCCTAAGTGATGTTACTAATTCTAGTGCATACAAAGGTCTTTTTCCTTCCGAAAGACTCCCCACGAATAAAAATTTCAAGGGAAGATCGTATTCTCTTTTTGCGACGGACAATTTCTGAGTATTGCGATAGGTGGCGGTAAAGAACGGTTTAATATTACTTGTTTGGTTGTTCCACTCTCCATAGACCAAAACCTGCATATTTCTGGTTAAGAATGTATTGCTTAATAACCACTTCTGAAGTCTGTAACTAGCGGGTTGCTTTGCCTTTGGATCCCAGTTTCCTGCGTATTTTGCCGTTTTCTTTTTCTTCGGAAACACTATCTGAATAAAACATCCTAGAAGTCCTATATTTCCCGGGCATCGTAAATGAATATGCTCTGCCTTTCGCATGGCATTAAAAATTTTCCATTTAATGATGGGAGTAAGAAAAAACGCCCTAATTACCTCTGAAAAAGAAGTGAGAGAAATTTCCGGAATTTTGGAAATAGCAATATCATCGTGCTCATATGGTAAATCTATCGTATCCGGTTCTCCATCCTTCACCGGTGCTACAATACGTATTTTGCCCACATATTTTGCCCATATATTCATTTCCTTCACATAAGGTCCATACGCATACAACCGACCGTTTTGGCGAACATGAGGAACATGTGTGATTATGGTAAATTTCATCTACTTACTTATTTTGGGTTTTTTAAACAAGAGTCCGAACCACCCTACCGTTCTCCCAAAGGCTTCAGTAAGTGCTGCATTTTTGTTGGAAGCCGTGAGAACATTTGAATATCTTACTAAGGTCAATAAAAATGCAGTAGCATTCCACTTTAACCTGGCTTTCAATGAAGGATTTGGATGTCGCACACGCCAAACATACCATCCATTTCGCACCACCATTTTTCCGTAGTGAAACTGATTAGGCCTACCCGACGCTTCATGATGATGTTCCAGGCTAGCATTGGTATTAATATACAACTTTCCTTTCTTCGATAGCCGAAGTGTAAAATCTGCATCTTCGTAGAGTCCGTAACCTTCAAAATATTCCGAAAACTTTTCACTTTCCAATATTTTTTTGGGATAGGAAGCAACGCCGCCCATTAGCTGTTCAACCTGATAGATCTTTCCGCTGGGCGGCAAAAAACTAACACTTCTGCCATGGGCAAAATTGGGAAGATGTGCAGGCGGAACATCGGCGTCGAGACCAAGTTTCTTCCGAAGAACGAATCGGGAGCCATCTTTTCGAACCCAACCATCATACACAAAATCTTTATTCGTGATCTGCCGGTTCTTATCTAACTGTTCCCATTGAACTTCGTTAGTTATAAATCCGCCAACTCCCAAAGCATCAGGATAGGTTTTATAAGTACCGAGTAAAGTTTCGAAATAGTTAGGTGTAAGAATGACATCATCATCTAGAAAACAAACAATATCAATTGCGGATCCTACTTTTTCGATACCATAATTTCGTTGTTTGGTCAAGCCTCTGTTTTCTTCGGAAACTTTAAAATATTCAAGGTTTTTGAAGTTTTCCCTCTCTAGCATAATCATTGTATCATCATTTGAGGAACCATCTATGATCAATATCTCAGTTGGATACAAAGTCTGTTCTTTCACAGATCGAAGCAACAACCGCAAAGGTTTAGAGCGCATATAGGTACAAACGATAAGTGAAAAGGTCATACTTTCATTAATTTTTGAGCCCAGTCTAAACCGGCATTCCAACGCTGGTTCATTGTTCTAACATAGGCAAAAGGATTCTTAACAGCCTGTTCTTTATAAAACTTTAAAAACAAAAGTAACTTATATCCGTTAAGTTGCGTTTTGGTGGTATGTTTTAATCGGTAGAGTAAAATTGTAGGGGATGGTTTAGGTGTAATTACCGTATTTTCCCAGGGTTTTTCAACTTTTTGTCTAAAACCGCCCACCGGAGCTTTTAAATGTTTCAGCTTGATAAAGGGATTGTATAGAACATCGTAACCTTTATTCCGAAGTTGCATTCCGTAGTCGGTATCCTCTCCAAAACCATGTTCAAAGCCCATATCGAACAAGGTGTTTTTAACCACTTCAGAAGCCACTATACTGCAACCCGAACCAAAGGAACGCCATTGCAGGACATTGGGTTCCTTCTCAACATCCCCCTCTCTAAGACAACTTAAAGTAACAGCTCTTGCTTTGTATTTTTCCAGAAAACTAAAAGTAGATTCGATAGTATTTTTATCAAAACGAATATCGTCATCTGCCATAAAGACCCATTGAGATTCTATATGCGAAATTGCAATGTTTCTAGCGTTGCAAGCCCCGGTTTGCTGTGTGAAATGATGACTAATTTTAAAAGGCCAATCCTCTGTAATAAGATAATCAAGTTCACTTTTAGAACCTATTTCAGGGTTCTGCTCCACAATGATCACTTTCGCGGGCAGCAATGATTGCACCGACAAATCTTTTAGTACATCGTACAAATATTGTTTTCTTCCAATGGTTGGAATTATAACGTCTATACTTTCTTCGGAAAGTTTATCGCCGGTATGAACAGATATTTCACCAATTAAAGGCTTACAGCCTATTAATTTATTGGTAAGGAAACCTTTCAGAAACGAAAACAACGGAAGCTTCTTTTCAAAAATTGTATAATTAAGCAATAACAAGAACATCCACCGCGTCTTATAATGTTGATACACAAATTTGAATAATTCACTTATATCCTGGTCGTTCTTAACGGAAGCATTATGCAAATTGCTACGCATTAGCAACTCCGGTGACGAATAGCAAAATAAACCTTGCTTCATCCCAATTTTCGCTATCGATGTTAAAATAAAGGCATTGCTCCCTTTCAATTTAAAATCTTTAAAGAGGTGAAGCGTCGAAGCATGAATCATCCCCACATCTGTACTCATCATCCAGGTAGGGTATTGTACTGCTCTGTTTATTTTGATAAAGGGAGAATCTTCCACATAACCAATTGCATCCGGTAGCGAAAATATTTCGGAAACATTATAACTCAACATGAGTCGGTTGTGAGAAAAGAGTGTTTCTAATTTCTCTCTATTCAGAAAAACTTCATACTCACTATCACACCAAACCAGAGTGGCTGCGGGAGCGGTTTCAGAAAGTAAGAATAAAACCTCAACCAAAGGTTTTCCCACCACCGAAGTACCATTTTCGGGGGAGATCTTAACAACGGTGCCTTTAGTGTGAGTTACAACGATCATTTTGCAATAAGCGCTTTATAAAAAGTTATGTTCTGTTCAACGATCTTCCCGATCTCAAAAGTTTCCTCGATCTTTTTTCGGGCAGCTAGTCCAATTTGAAGGGTCTTTTCTCTGTCATCAAACAATCCGGAAATCGTTTTTGTATATCCCTCTATATCGTTCGGATCTATTTTAAAACCATTTTGTTCGTGATCTATAAGTTCCTGTGCCCAGCCATAATTGGTGTTTACAACGGCTTTTTGCAATGCCATAGATTCTATGGTTACCATTCCTAACGTTTCGGCGAGTGACGGAAACACACAAACATGCGCATTTTTTATATGATCCTTTACAGTTTCATAGGGTACTTTTCCCAAATAGGAAACTTTACTTTTTGCTGCTTCGGAAAGGGAATCTCTTACAAGTTCCCAGGTGGATTCATTCCCGGTTCTTAGATCGGAAGTATCACTCCCGATTAATATCAATTCTGCCTGTTCATATTCTTCTACCAGCTTATTAAACATTTCAGCTAACTGAAAAACACCTTTTTTACGAATAATGGTGCCAATATTCAAAATTCTGTATGGTTCGAACTGCTCCGGATCATCATTCTGAAAATGAGCCAGGTTGAGTCCGTAGTGTATTATAGTAAGCTTAGACCTATCCAGCTTAAAGAGTTTTACACTTTCTGTTCCGGCGTAAGTGGTTGGGGCAATAAAGGCTTTGGCCTTTTTAACCGCGTTGTTTTCGAAATACCGATTCTTCCATTTCTGCTTTCTTTTCTCTAAATGACAAAAATAGGTGTCACTTCCGTGAAAACGAATCACCAGCGGGGCTTTTAAATTCATAAACGCTGTGATCCCGGTCCAGTCGGGAGCTTCTATCGCATCTACACCTTCCCTTTCTATAATACGATTAACGTATTTCTCTATATGTTTCCTATGTAAATAGAAACCTAAATATGGATACTTTTGATATTTGATAAGATGAAATGTAACGCTGTTTTCTTCAAAAACAGCATCTTCTTCCTGATTGTAAACAAACAAGGTCACTTTCACTCCCTTTGCCGCCAAACCATTCACGAGATTTTTTATGCTGGTTGCAATGCCCGCTGCTTTATTGACTCTGGGGTGTGGATATTCGGAAGTTAGAAATGAAAGATGCATTAGCTGGTTATATTATCGATTCTACTCCATATTCGCTCTGAAGCCTTGTTAGCCGGATGTAAATTAATGATTTTAAACCAGGCTTCAGCTTCTTTTATAGTTTCAGGAACACCTGCTAATATCATTTCAATCTTAATAGATATTTCTTCAGGATGATCCAGCCAGATAACTGCTTCCGAAGAAGGCATAGAACGGAAGTGCACATAATCGTACAAATACACTCCCTTCTCCGGGGTTTCCGAAAGATTCAAATAATTATAATTCATATAGGCACAGGGTTTTCCATGAGCCACAAAATCGAATACCATGCTCGATGCCAAATTTATTACAAACTCAGTATGAGCGATAATATTAGCCTGCAGGTCGAGATCCTGAGGCGTAGGTAAAATAGTATTCCAGGCATCGCCCATTTTCTTCCAAAGAGGAGGAATTTCAACAATAACATCTTTAAATGCTGCCATCACCTCATCATACCTTGTTGTGAAATCTACCGGACACTTTCTGTAAATAATCTTTAGGTTATGTCCCTTTTCATTTAGCGCACGTACCGCTCTAGCTGCATCCCGAACATAGAGTTCGTCTTTAGGGGAAGTGGTAATATCATCACCGCTATAACAAATATACTTCATCGCAGGATCAAGGTCATGTTCCTTGCAAAACGCCTCCCTGCTCATTATTCGTTCTTTATCAAAGTGTGGTTCAAATTGAGGTGTACCTGTGATGTAGGCATTTCCCGGGTCGATATATCGCTGATAATGTAACAGCTGAAACTTCATTAAATCACTCCATACAAAATAATGGTCTGTAGTAGTAACAGTAGTTGCCTTTGGCATATTGTCCCACGAAAATATAAAAGTGGAAGTGGGAATTTCCAGATCCCGGGCCGCAGTAAGCGGTGCGATTGCAGTTACAGACCTCTGACTCGTACAAAATACTAACTGAGGGCGTTCCTTTTCCAGTATTTTTTTACATTCCTGATAGTAGCTTGTACCACGTTCATTTTTTATAATTCTGGCTCTCAATTTGTCAAGCCCCTTTTCGGAGCCATACCATTTTGCGTATAGTTTGGTAAGATTACTTTTTATCTGCTGTTTAAAAGTTTTGTAAGAAAGTGGAAATAAGTATTCAAAATAAATTGGATCGTTATCTCTTTCTGAAAAAAGTTTGATCTCAATTAACTTTTGAGCATTTTTTAGAATGTCTGTATGCCAATGCGGTTTTGGCTTGGTAATTTTTATTTCTGAAAAACCCAACTTTGAAAGTTCGAAAGGGGTGCTGTTCCAAAAAATAACGTCATAGCCTTTTTCAATACCTAATTGATAAAAGGAAGTATAGGCGAAATTACGCAAGCTTACTCCGTCGGGAAGTAAAATAAAGATCTTCTTCTTAGGTTTTGTCACGAAATTGCTTTTGATTGCTTAATTGCCATAGATCGTTCTTTTTGAGTGCTTCCAGAAACATCGTGGCGCTGTTTCCTTCTCCGAAGGATTCTTCGGCAGGAGCTACTGTTATTTCCTTTGCAGCATTGATCGCAGCAGTTATACTTTTGGTTTCATAAGAACAATGAATAATATCGTCATGCACAGATCTGTTTTGTTGTCTGCTGCCAATATTAACCGTTGGAATATGATAGTAAGGCGCTTCGCGAATACCTGCACTCGAGTTTCCGATCATGAATTGCGATTTTTTTAATAGCGTAAGGAAATATTCGAAACGAATAGAAGGAAATATTCTAAACCTACTATTCCCTTTTAACCTTTTATAAGCCTCAAAAATGGCATCGCTTCCCAGATCATTATTTGGATAGATCACCACATAATTGGTATCGTCATCTAATAGTGCATCCACAAAATGTGCTGCGTTTTCTGTCATTTGCTCGAACTCTGTAGTTACAGGATGGAACATCGCAACGGCATAGTTATCGAATGGAATTTCATAATAGCGCTGTACTTCACTTAAATTGGGAAGTCTGCCCGAAAACATAATATCAACATCGGGAGAACCTATTTCATAAATTGATTCGGATAATTCACCCATCTGCTCCAAACGCTTTGCCGCCGAAGCATTTGAAACAAAATGAATATGACTCAGTTTACTTACCGAATGCCTTATTAACTCATCTACAGTTCCCGAAATTTCACCGCCTTCAATATGGGCTACCAATACATTATTTAAAGCCCCAACTATTGCTCCTGCCAGTGTTTCAACTCTATCGCCGTGTACCACGATCATATCTGGCTTTAATTTATTTATATAGGCCGAAAAACCTTCAATGGTTCTCGCCAGACTTAAATCCATCGTGCCTTGTGAGGTCTGATTATCGAATGTATAAATATGATTAAAACCGCTTTTCTCGATCTCCATCACGGTAAACCCATATTTTTGTTGAAGATGCATTCCCGTTGCAAAAATATGTGGCTCAAACCCCGGATCTTCTTCAAGAATACGAAGCAGGGATTTTATTTTTCCGAAATCGGCACGAGTACCCGTTAGAAAGGCTATTTTTTTCATAGGCTAATATCTTCCTTGGTGAGTTGTACATCATTTTCTATATCGCGTGTGGCGGTAGTTCCTAATACCTCATCAAACTTTTCGGCTAAAATTTCCCCTGTTCCCGGACGTTTCACCCAAATATTTTCGGTTGTAAATAGCTCGCCCTTTTTAATAGGCTGAATAGTACATACGGTTGCAAAGGCAAAATCTATGGTTACCTGTTCCTCCTTTGCGGGCTCTTTGGTTCCTCCCCGCATCATCCAGATCTCTTCCGAAGAAACTATTAATTCTTTACAAGCTGCTTCGTCCATGCTGCACACGATATCCGGACCCGTACGTTGCATATGGTCTGTAAAATGACGCTCTAAAACAGAAGCCCCTAACGCTACAGCACCTAAACAAGCGTTGTTATTTAAAGTGTGATCACTCAATCCAAAAACCTTATCCGGAAATGCTTCGTGAAGCTGTGTCATAGCGCCAAATCGCACCAAATGAGTAGGTGTTGGATATAGATTAGTGGTATGCAACAGTGCCAATGGTACTTTATGCTTGTCGAAAATAGCAACTGCTTTTCTAACACTCTCAATCGTATTCATTCCGGTACTTAAAATTACCGGTTTTTGGAAACTAGCAATATGCTCCAATAACGGGTAATTGTTGCATTCGCCAGAACCTATCTTATAACCTTGAACATCCATTGCTTCCAGTCTGTTGGCAGCCGCTCTGGAGAAAGGTGTGGAGATAAATATCATACCCTGCTCTTCTACATAAGCCTTAAGAGCTCTTTCATCTTCTTCGTTTAGTGCACATCGCTCCATAATATCGTAAATGGAAACATCTGCATTCCCCGGAATCACCTTTTTCGCCGCGCCACTCATTTCGTCTTCTACAATATGAGTTTGATGTTTCACCACCTCAACCCCTGCGCGTTTCGCAGCATCGACCATTTGTTTAGCGACGGTTAGTGAGCCCTCATGATTAATACCAATTTCGGCGATCACCAAAGGTTTGTAGTCTCGTCCAATTTTTCGTCCTGAAATTTCTATAAAAGGCTCCATAGGTTACGTTCGGCAGCTTCCATGCGGAAACTGGTTGCAATCGAAGCGCGGTAACGCCTGTCGATGTTGGGTTAAATCTTCAAATGTAATATCGCGCTCTTCTACATTAAAAGAGAATGATACATCTTCCTTATTTAATAATTCTCTGGTTTCATCTGTAAAGGTATGAAAACCGCCGTAAGGATAACAAAACGTTTTTACGGGAAGTACTCCTACAACCGATTCTAAAAATGAAAAGGAATTTACTATTTCTTCTTTTTGCTTGACAAGCGATAATTTACTCATCACCGGATGATTCATAGTATGACTGCCTAATAACATACCTGCTTCATTCATTATTTTTAATTCGTCTTCAGACATATAGAACTTTGAGAACAATTGTGAGAGCGTTTCTTCAAAGAATTGCTCGATAAGAGCATCGATCACCTGTTTTCGGTATTCGTAATCGATATAGTAATTTAAAGTCCGTTTTACCAAATTAGTATAGTCATCATTATCCTGAAGTTGATAGGTAGCTTCTTTAAAAGCAGATACATTGTTATGGGATAGCATTTCTTCGGAAACATGCCGTTGTAAGGCCGCGAATAGTTCTTTTGAAGGAACTTTTCCAAGCAACAAATGAATTTTATGTACCTCTAACAAGTCTTCGGAAGCATATACTCCGGTAGTGATATAGAAAATACCCCATAGATTACGCCTTTTTAAAACCGGTAATACATACTTAAAATGGTCTTTAAATCCGTCGTCAAAGGTTAAGATCACTCCCGGCGCCGGAATCCCGGTTTCAAGTGATTCTAAAAAATCTTCTTTCGTTACAAAACCGAACTCGGTGTCGAAAAAATCTAATTGCTTTTCAAAATCTTCTATATGCAGGTTTTTGAAATTTGGAAAGGCTTCGTCCAACGGACGAACATAATGATACATTACAGCTTTCATCGAGGGACTAGTCATGGGCTAATGCAGCGTTTTCGATTATTGGGACGGCTTTATCCCTGGTTGTTTTATTGGCAATATAATCTTCGAGCATACCGGATTCGAAATTGTTATAGAGTTGTTGTACAGAGGCTTCCGTAAAATCTGAATTCTTATAATACAAATCCTTCTCGCTTTTTTCCAGCTGAGTAGCAGAGGTTAACTCATCAAACTTTTGAAGCAATAAAGCCATTTCCGAAGTCATATCTATTAAGAGTCGGTTGCAAATTACATGAAACGAATCGGTGGCCAAAACTTTGGGTTTTATTTGATGAAGCACTTCTCCCGTGTCTATTCCTACATCGATCTTCATAAAAGTGACACCACAAAACTCCGGTGCATTATTCACAAAAGGCCAGAAGTTGGTTCCGCTACCTCGATAATACGGCGATAAACCTAAGTGAATATTTATAAATCGATCGCGAAAGGCATCGATTAACGCCGGTTTTATTATCGATGAACCGTACGAAACGATGACATCGGGATTGAGCGTAATGATCTTCTCTACAGTAACGGGGTCGTTAATGGTTCCTTTGGCGATGGAAATTGGATTCGATTCATCTTTAGCATACGTACAGAAGAGTTCGAAGAAATCTTTTTCAACCTGAGATCGAGCCTGCAAATGTTGATGTCTCAGTTTTTCAGATTCAGAATTGGTAATCTTATTAGCAAGATTCTTTTCACCCGATTCGCAGAAACTCGCAACGACTTCCACCCCATTTTGCAAGGCTAAATACTTCCTGAAAAAAGTATGTCGTAACTCTGAAGATGTAAGGACAACTATTCTTTTCATAATTCCCCGGCATATTTTTTCAGAAGCAATTCAGCCATTAAAAAATCTATCTCTGTGTCTATATCTACCGTATCGAAAGGCGTATTGGTGATAAATGCATAGTTATTTTCGGCCAATATGATACCGTTTCTAATTTCTTCACACTTGGTTATGTACAACAAACCATTTTCCTTGTACATAGGTTCCAGGTCCTGACTCCTTTGCCCCATCGTATAATTAGAGGGTTTAAATTTATGATCATTAATTGTACCTAGTTTCTCTTCAAATTTGCTTACCGTCATCAAACTATTGGCATTACTTTCAGAATAAACCCTAAAAGCGTCTTGTAACAGATTCGCAGGTCTCAGCGGATTCGTTGGCTGCAATAAAATGAGATTCTCAAAACTTTCAGAAACATTTTCTACCACATGTTGCAGAGCGGTTATCACCGGCTCGTGATCCCCGGCTAGATTTTTAGGTCTCATTATAACTTCGGCTCCATATTTCGTTGCGATTTCAGCTAATTCGGAAGAATCTGTACTCACAATAATGGTATCAATAAACTCCGGAAAGCGTTTGGCATATAAAATACTGTGCGCCATTAACGGGTGTTCTCCCAAAAGCATAGCATTTTTCCCCGGAAGCCGTTTTGAGCCTCCCCTCGCGGTTATGACGGCAATGTTCTTAAGTTTCGTCATTCTAACTTACGGTTTAAACGGACAAACATTCAACAATCCTTTTTGTAATTTCTCGATCACCCCGGTCTCGGGTAACACCTGCTCACGATTTTCGAAAAGAACTTCCATTTCATTTGCAAGATACGGGCTTTCCTTTATTGGAAAAATATAAGGTTCTATTTCAACCGACTCAAAATAATCGCGGTATTTAATAGCATCGCCAAAAACCTTATCGGTAAACTGCTGCCAAATAGCCGGTATTCCATAGGCATGAGAAATGATAACTCCATGTAACGATGAGGAGATGATACGCTCGCATTGTAAAAATTTATTGGTCGTACCTTCAATATCGTTGGTCATAAGATCAATTAGCAAAACGTCCTCACGATCTGCAAACCAGTCTTGTACCTTTTTATAATCGTTGTAGTGGGGAACAATACCATAGGCATATTTTTTCTTGATACTTGGGTTGTAAAACTTGGGCAGTAAGAGTCCGGGGTCACCATAAACTTCGGGAACATCAAAACCCTGATCCAGCAAGTGTTTGCGGGATTGTGGTCCGCGTACTGCTAAAAAAGTAGCATTTTTTATTTCGTATTCCTTAGCAATGATACCACTGCCCCAAACAATACATTTATGATTTACATGAGTTAAAATACTTCCCGCGGTGACATAAATTGGTAAAAAGTAGTCTAAGAGTGAGAATTTCTTCGGAAAGGCAAAGATCACCTCTTTCCCCGAAATCTTTTCCACCAGATACTTCCCCAAAAGATCTCCGTAGTTTTCGCGGGCCTTGCCCTGGATCTTTCGCTCGTTCCACCAAAAAAGTCGGATAGTATTTCTAAAAAACATCAATTTATTTTACTGCAAGATAGCATTATACTTTTCTAAAACCTTAGTCCTCACATAATCGAAGTCTAAGGTAGGTTTAATGGTTTCCAAATTATAATGAATTGCTTTTTTCATCATTCCGGGATGATTTAAAGCGAACAGAATTTTACTTTTAATTTCTTCAACATTTAGGCAATCTTCAATAAGGAGTCCGTTTTTTTCTTCGGAAATAACCTCTTCTGTCACTTTTCCGGGATTCGACTGAATTGGAAAAGCCCCCATACAAATTGCTTCTAATAAGGTATTCGGAATTCCATCCGAATTACTATTGCCAATATACAATTTAGCTTTCCCCATTAACTTTAAAACTTCCTCGTGTGATAGTCTTCCTTCAATTTTAAAATTTTCTTCCCGGGCTAATTCACTTTCTTCAGCAAAAGCAAACACCGAAGCATCTGCACCAAACACCACAATTTGATGATCGCTTAACTCCGAAAGTAATTGTTTAATCGCTTTTAAAACTTCGATCACACGTCCCGATCTACCCTGGAAACCTTTAATTAATACCGTATTTCGTTCGCTAACAGGAGTAAAATACTGCTCCAATTGCTTTAAGTGAAATCCGCCACCCCCCGGAAACACCCCTAAAAATTCTCCCTTAAAACCGTGAGATCTGGCAATTTTATGATCACGTTCACAATCTGAAAACATCATATCTATTCTGGGAAGCACCTGTTTAATATCGCTTAAATATGTTGGCTCATTTTGGAAATAAAACAGATCGCTACCCCATGACGAATACATCCACGGTACATGAGCGTGTTTCTTCATTGTTTGTAGAATGGGTTCACAGGCAACGTACAATGCAAAACTATGTACGAGGTCGGGTTTAATTTCCAGCAGGATCTTTTCAAAGATCGCTTCGGTATTGTTGGTGTTTATTTTCTGAATGATCTTGTGAAATGCAGGAACATTCTTTTTAATAGAATAATAGCCGGGATATTTGTACTTGCGCTTCCAGCCTGTAATTTGTTGCACATTTTGAAGTTTCTCTACGGTTTGTTCTCCATCCAAAATATCGAACCAATATAACTCATAACCGGCACCCTGAAGTTGTTCAGTCCATCTAAAAAAATGAAGTGTTGGCATAGACACCAGCAGGATTTTCATAATTAGAATACGAGAGTTAGGTTAATCACTTTTGTTTGTCGGTTAAAATTATAGGAATAGGGTACGTTTCTATAATTTTTAATTATTTCTTCCAGTAACAAGTTATTTACTGCTTCCATGGAGAGGATAGTAAAATGTTTTTTCTTTAAGATCTTTTTAATATCCTGTGCTTTTTTCTTCTGAAAGTTGGCATCGCCAATGGTAATGGAAACAACGGTGTTACTAAAATTCTTTAATTGTGCCAACACCGAGGCGATTTCCAAATCTATAGGCTCGAGGCGCAATTCATGATCTACTGCCTTTTTAAGTTTCTCGTATTCGGCAGCATTTGGCAGCTTTCCCCATTGATCGTCGAGATTTACCTTAGTTCTTTTTGTGCTTTCGGAAAGCAACATATACCTGTTATTAATTCGTTCTAAGGTAGAGTGAAACGGTTTAGTACTACTCTTACTTCTATATGCTTTTGGATGCCACTGATGTTTTACCAAGGCTTCGGTATCATAAAAATTAACCTTTAAGCCTAAATTTCGAAGCCGTATATGAATATCGGTATCTTCGGCGCCCCAGCCATGATAAAACTCGTCATAGCCATTTACTTCCTTTAATTTTTCGGTTGGAAAAAGGGTTGTACCCGTAACATCTGCCGTGCCCAGGAAATCAATTTCGTACTCATCAAAATGCTTTTTCTGCAGTGATTCACTTTCAGAAAGAAAACCATACTGAAAATACAACACCTCGTCTGAAGCTTTTTCAAGGGCAATTTTAATAAAATCCGGATGAAAAATAAGGTCGATATCACCCACCATAAAATAGAGTGACGTAGTTTCCCGAAGTGCAATATTGATCGACCGGCATTTGGACCAAAGTTGATCGCGCGTAGGACAAGCAATAAGTTTAATAAAATCGAATTTCGCCACCGTTTTAGCGATGGCATCAGCAAATTCGGGGTCACTTCCGTAATCCACTAAGATCACTCTAAAATCTTTAACCGATTGCCCTGCGAGCGAATTGAGGCAATTTTCGGCGATACGCAGATCACGATTTCTATATGTAAGGACCAGTGTTATCAATTAAAACTGTGCTTTAAACTATAAAAATACATTTTAATAGGCTTCCATGAAGGATTTAGGTATAGAATTCTAAGAAAGGTTTTAAACGCATTCCCGTAGCTCCCCTCTCTGTTGTAACTCTTCATAAGGGCATCCAGCTTGTGCAGCCTGCTCTTTTTCAACAAAGGTTTCACGGGTGCAAACTGTGGGTCGTTTATCGCGTATCTTAAGATCTCAAGATTGACTTTAAACTCATCGCTTAGTTTTTTCCGAAGAGCAAAAGAAGCGCCAATTTCGGTGCGATATGCGGCGGTAACCTCCTCTAAAAACTTAATTTTACCCCCTTCAATTAAGGTCCAAAGATATAGTGGCCAATCGCCGTATGGAAAGTTAATGATCCATGTGGGTGGTTGTTCTTGAAGGGTTTTATTTTTGAAAAGTACGGTAACAGACGGAATATAATTTCCCATTACGAGATCTTCAAAGCTCGTGGTTTCGGGCATTATGGGCTGTCCCGATCGATTAAAAGTGCCATCCGGGAGTAAGTCTTTTTTTAAGGTATAAATAATTTTATAATCGGGGTTCTCACGAAGAAAATCCACTTGTTTTTGCAACTTTAAAGAGTCGGTCCAATAATCGTCACCGTCGCATATCGCGATATATGTTCCGTTACATTCCTTTAAGGTGCGCATAAAATTGGCAATAAGCCCCATGTTCTTTTTAGCGGGCAGTACCTTTATTTTTTCAGGATTTTCTTTTTGATATTTTAAACAAATTTGAAGCGTTTTATCAGTACTTGCATCTTCCCCGATCACCAACTGAAACCGAAAATTGGTTTGCTGTATCAGGATACTTTCTATAGTCCGGGCTATAAATTCTTCCTGATTATAGGTTAGCATAAATATGCTTACGGTAATTTTTTGTTCGTGCAAGCCTTAACTGAATTTATGTTTAAAATGATCGAAATACGTACGCTGGTCCTCAAAGGTGTAACCAAATTGCGCAATGTCCTGTTGATACATTTCGGCAACCCTATCTCTTAATTTGTTCGAATACATTTTTGAATAATGCTGCTTTTTCTTTAGTCCTTTATTGATATGGGTGTCAAACTCTTCACTGCCGCCCAATACTCTTACCACTTTATTCATATCTTCGGAAAAGTTCTCGAACCTTCCCACAAAATCCATTTTAAGAGTTCCTTTTTCGGAAAAGAAATCGCTTTGCGGAATCACATGTTCGCCCCTGTAGTGTTTGGTTCCCGCATCGTGAAGTACATTAGTGAATTTGCCTCGCTTGTGTAAATAATTTTTAAATGAATCCTTGATCTTCTGGTCGTTCATTAGCCAAAAGTAATCTGAAACTGCCCGATCCCATGGATTCCTTACAAAGGTAAATTTATAGTAAGTATCCCATTGCTCTTTAGTGACCAGTCCCGTTTCCAACAATTGTTGTGAAGTGGCATGCTGCATAAATATCTTTCGCTCCGGACAAAAGCCGTATAACACTTCATAATTTGGTTTAAACCAATGGATCTCCTCATCGGGAAATAAAAAGTATTTAATACTCGTACCCGCACACTTTGGGATATGAATAAAAATGCATTTGTGCTTATGACTTATCATTTAATGAGTTTAATTTTTCCAACTTTCACAATCCCAATTAAGCAATTTTTCCACTCGTTCCACATCAGATCTATAAAACTCTGTCAAAAATAACTTTTCAGTCTTCTGAATGGAACTACCATATTCAATTTTATTTAGCGTTTTCTTTTCAAAAATATAGTCTTCAGAAGAAATATCAAGAAAATTAAAAACTGATACTAACGCTTCCTTTTGCCTGTCTAAAAAATCTTCATACTTAATAAAAAGCACTTGTTGTTTCGGAAAAAAACTGAAGATCTGCTCGATCTGATCTGCATATAAACCTCTGTCTACATAAGAAAACGTTCGGTGTTTAACTTTCGAACCATTTTCTATTTGCGATATCTCATCTGTAATACAAGTTGTAAAATCCCGTTGTTCCTTGTTTTTTTGCACCTCCATATTCCAATGAGAGTAGGCTCTCTCAACAGGGTTTCTCAAAACGGCGATCAGTTTTATCTCCGGGTTATGCGTATGGATCCTGCTTATTGCTTTATCCCAATACATATAAATTGGCGTCGCTTCGCCATATATCTTTCCGACTAACTTACGCTTTCCGAAGTAATTATTTAAAGGCTTATAATTGGGTCTGTCTCCTTTAAAATACTCCTCATTATCAAAAAAATGCAACTCCTTCTTCCGGGACATCTGTATATCCTTGTGTTGTTTTAGATAATGCGCCAAGGCACTGGTTCCACCTTTCTGTGTTCCCACGATTATAAAATCTAATTGTATATTCTCCTTTGAGAAAAATTTGATCATCAACTGTATTTTCTATTGTTTTATTTCTTCGGAAAGAAATATTCAAGCTTCGCCTTTTCCAATCCTTTTTTTCTGTAAAACCATTTTTGAACTCCAACATTTCTGAAGATCTTTCCCATCAGTTTTTGCTTCAGAAAAAAAGCAGATTTGCGTCGTTTTAAAATTCTTAACTGCTTAGTTGCTGGAGTACTTTTTTCAACATCTTTTAATCCCTCACAAGTATCAACCATCCAATCTTCGAGTGTATTCCCCATATGATAGGCATAATTCCCATGGGTCGCCAAACGATATCCATCGTGTTTTACCACAGGAACATCCAAATAATCGTACTCACTATTTCCTCCTAACTGATAAGCTGAGTTTCCTTTCGGCATCGACTCGAACACCTCTCTTTTGTACGTAGCTGTCATATGATTACAACCCACAACCGCAGTGCATCCGTCGGTCGAATTAAGTGTAAGGATCACATCTTTAAAGCGCTTATCGAGACGTGGCCAGCCAATACTATTTACAAAACGCGTCATCCCTTCCGGGTCTTTTACCTTCTTAAATCGGAGTTTTTCAGAAAAGAAGTAATCGAACCAAATATTGAAAGTAAGCTTCTTCATATTTCCAAAAAGAGGCACCGGACTTACAACACCGGCCTTTGGAAATGATTGAAACACTTTTAGCACTTCTGCTTCCCAGTTGTTCAAAAATAAGACATCGGCATCGGTTATGGTAATGAGTCGTTCCTGCGAAGTACGAAGCACTTTTAAAATTGCATTCAATTTTCCTATCGTATCTCGAACAACCACCAGTTCGTCTATCGCGCCTGTTTCATATAACGCCGAGGTTTTTTTAACCACATTAGCATCACAGGCATTACATACCACCGAAATCACCAACGCACTACTCGCAGTCTTTCTCAAAGAGTGAAGACACATCTCAAAGATTTGAAACGCCTCTTTATAATAATCATTTTCATGTGGGATGTACAACGGAATTATAACCCTGTGTTGGTGGTTGGGTAATTCCAGCAAAACATCTTTTTTAGTATTCGTTCCTTTGCGCATTCTTTGTTGTGGGACTACTTGTTCTATGGTTGTTCAATATACTTAAATTTTAAGTGCTGTTTGAGCGCAACAGACCGAACTTCCCAACGTGGATATTAACAATTGTAAAGCTTGACCTAGCTTTTGAGTATCGCTTTATAAACCCCCAGGATCTTTGTCCTATTCACTTCATAATCTAATCGCTCTCTGGCAATTTGCAGATTAAGATCTACGTAATCTCTATTCTCTTTGACCATTTTTAAAGCAGTGAATGTAAGATCAATAAGTTCTGTTTCACTATTTACATTCGAAATTAACAAGCCATTCTTACCGTGAGTTATTAATTCTTCGGTAACCCCACCGGGGTTCGACTGTATTGGAAAAACCTCCATACACATCGCCTCCAACAAGGTATTTGGAATTCCATCACTTATACTATTTCCAATGTAAACAAGCGATTTCCCCATGGATTCAATAAGCTCCATATGACTTAAAAAATGCCTGTTATATACTTTAAAAGGCAGTTTTTCATTGTTTATATAATCTATTACGCTTTTATGAGCGCCAAACACCACCACCTCGTAATCCTGTAATTCGGTATGAATTTTTGCCAATGTTTTAACCACATGCAAACCTCTCCCAAAAGTATGCTCGTAGCCTTTTATTAAGATCTTCTTTCTACTCTCCGGGGGCTTTTTCAAAGCTTCGTATTGGGAGATCGCATATCCGCCGCCACCGGGTATGGGTCCGAAAAACCCTCCCGAAAACCCAAGATCTTTGGCAATTTTATGATCCCGAAGATTATCGGTTACCAGGTGATCTATTCGTCCCAGAGTCTTTTTAATTTTTGTAAGGTGCTTCGGAAACTGTTTGTAATAGTACAGATCGCTACCCCAACAGGAATATACCCAAGGTAATTTCGGAAACTTTCGCATTGTTTTTAATATTGGGTACGAACAATGCTGCATCTCAAAGCTATGCACCAGATCCGGTTGCAATTCCCTGATCGCCTTTAACAATGCCTCTGTAACGCTAACCTCGGCATAGGATCTTAGCTTAGCAAATACTCTTGGAAAATATTTTTTTAAAGTTTTTTCTTCGGAAAGATGGGAGCGTTTCTCAAGTTTCCAACCCGTTATTTGCGTTACTGAAGCCTCTGTTTCAAACGTCCCACGGGTTAGCACATCAAACCAAAATAGTTCATAGGGTGTATCCTTCAAATTCTCAATCCACCGGGTGAAGTGAATAGAAGGCATTGAAATGAACAGTATTTTGATCTTAGTTTCAGTCATTTATATGTGCAATTGAAAGTGAATCGTAATACGCATCGGCTCTCTTACTAAAACGGTAACCACCTGTTCCTCCCTTGCCATACATACCAAATCTTGAATAAATCCACATGACCTTAAAAATACTCCGGTCTTTGAGATTGAAAAAATCTAACTGTTTTATTTCTTTATTAAATGCCCTGGCATAGTCGAGATCAATATCTTCAGTAAAGTATATAAAGTCTTTAGATATAACATAGATAAACCTTTTTAGCGCATTGTAATGTTGCGGCGACAGTTCTTCCGTTTTCGTTAGTTTCCGAAGTAATTCTAAAAAACTATCTGCAACAGCTCTATTAAATTCCTTATTATTCTGCTTGGTTTTTCCACTCCATCTATAATAATTATCGATCTTTTTTAGGCGTTTAAACTTAAAGGAACCGTTTAACAGCACGCGAATATGAAAATCTACATCCTGAAAACGCTTGAGTTCCTCGTCGAAAGCAAGAGTTTCCACAACCTTCCTTTTCCATAACGAACTCATGATCGTCCAGGGTAATTGATAGCTCAGGAAAAGTGAAAGATATTTATCCGGGGCGTTCACAACAGGATCTATGTTTACCACTTTGTCGAGAAAGGTCTTATTAACAAAACTGGAAGTGTTGGCAACAACAAAATCTGCATTCTCATCTCTTAAAAACTGTAACCGCTCTTCTATGCAGGTTGGTGCAAGCACATCGTCTGAATCTAAAAACAGAATGTACTCCCCTTCACTTTGTTCGAAGCCAAAATTTCTACAGGCATTTGCACCTTTTAACCGGTCTGCCGGTCTGCGAAAAAACCGAATTCGTGTTTCCGTCCCGGCTAGGTTAGCCAGAAACGCGAAAGTGTCGTCTGTTGAACCATCATCCACTACAAGACATTCTAAATTTTTGTGGGTTTGAGCAAAAACGCTGTTCAGAGTTTCCGGAAGGCGATGCAACCTGTTATAGGTAGGAACGATGATGGAAACTAGAGGGTTTTGCATGGTTTCGAGTTGCTGTATGGTAAAAGTACTAAACTTCCAGTCTTTTCCTGAATTGATACCCTTTATTGAAAAAACGCCTTAAAAATAACATGATCACAAAATTGACTCCTTTTAGTCCAAATTCATTAAAAACACTTCTGACAAATGAAAAAGTATGGTCATTTGGCACCTTTTTATAATTGTAAACTTGTTTTATACAGGTTGAGAGCAGTTTTTTTCGGGTGTTTGCATCGAGCTCATTTTTCAGTTCGTTGTAGGTTGCCCAATGAGTTAAAAAAGAGCTTCTAATTTTCTTTTCAGAATTTTTTAAACTTCCCTGAGTAGAATTAGCATCAAATCTTCTAAGGGAAACAACTTTATCTTTAAATGTAGCTTTAACCGTTCTTACTGTTAACTTAGAAAAATAGTTATACTCCTGCCCCGACTGCAACGTTTCATTAAACCGAATGCTTTTCGCTATTTCTGCTTTGATACAAACATCTAAGGTAAGCCAGTTAATTCTCTGGGTGATGTAATTGTGTGCTGTGATATCTTCGCTGCTGAACGCATAGTATCTATCGATCTCGGTATTGGGAGCGTTAAAGTATTGTGTTTTAGTGACTACAAAATGAGATCCCGAACGTTCTAATTCGTTTACTTTTACTTCCAGATGATCCGGGGTCATTAGGTCATCGCTATCAAAGAAAACCACATAATTGCCCGTGGCTTCTTCCAAACCCATATTTCTGCAGGCGTTGGCGCCCTTGGGCTTGCTATTGGGGCGTTTCAGGTAGCGAAACCTACCGTCGCTTTTACTGTATTCTGAAAGCAAGGAATCTGTATTATCTGTACTGCCATCGTCTATCACCAGACATTCCCATTGCTTGCAGGTTTGCGCCATAATGCTATCCAGGGTTTCCGAAATTAGATCGGCCCTGTTAAAAGTGGGTATGATGATAGAAACTATTTTGGCTTCAGACATTCCTTTTAGAACAATTAGTTTACAGCATTCTTTACAATAGTTGCGAGTCTGTCAATATGGTGCTTCATCGAATAATTATCACGAATTCTCGTCTTTCCGTTCGCACCCATTATTTTAGTTTCTTCTTTATTCTGCAGTATCCATTGCATGTTTTTTGCCATTGTATCTGCATCCCGCTCTTCGCCCAGCAAGCCGGTCTCGCGGTGGACGATCACGTCCGGGATTCCTGCATGCACGGTACTTACAATTGCCAATCCGGCGCCACTCGCTTCTAAAATAGAAACCGGAGTTCCTTCCATATCACCGTCTTTTGCCTCAACAGAATGTTGTACATACGCTAAGGATTGGGTAAGCAGATCTCTATATTCATTGGGTGTGATACGTCCGGGAAAGGAAACATTGTTATTGATATTTAATGCTTCGGAAAGATCCTTGCAACTATCTAACAGCGGTCCGTCGCCTGCATATATCAAGCGGGCATTTGGAAATTCACTAAGTACTTTCGAAAATGCGAGCAAGGTAATATGCGGAGCTTTCTTTTCGGTAAAGCGTCCAATACTTACAAATTGTTCTTTGCTATACGTAGGTTTCAGATCTAAAAACAAATCGTTAGGACCGTAGGTGTTGTACACTATTTTTTCTTCGGGACATCCAATTGCGATAAGCCGCTTTGTCATTTCATTACTCACAGAAACTACCGTGGTCTTTTCGTAACTAAACATTTCGGAATATTTTTGTTTAAAATTTTCCAAAACTGAATGTCGTACTGCATCATGACCGTGAAAATGTACTATTAAAGGCAGATTTGCTTTTTTACAGGAGGGTAAAACATTGGCTCCTATCATTCCGTATTGCGCGAGGACGGCAGAAACTCCTGAAGCGATTAGCTCTTTTGCAAAGAAATCAATTTTTGAAACAGGTTGTGAAACCAATTTGTTTATAGCTTTTGTCGCGAGATTCTTTTTAGGGATTTCACAGTTAAAGGGAGGTACTTTCCCCCAATAGTGAACCATCTCGAAGGGTAACAAATCGATTTGAGCCTTGATAAAAGTCTCGCAGTTCTTATATGGCTTATTCGTTACAACAGCTAGTTTCATAGTTTATTTAATTGCGACACCCCATAAACCGGTGATCATCTGTCTGTTTTTAAATGTTTTTACACCTCTATCCTTCGCGATCAACTTTTTTATCACAGGCTCAAGAAGATGTGAAAGGTATTTTCTTTTGCTGTTAGACATGGGGGCTCTGCGCACCCATAACCCCAGCATTTGCGCCATGGAAGCATGCCAGCCTCCCGTGGCATTTATTGTGACGGTTGTAAACCCTGAGTTTTTTAGATGACGTTCTAATGAAAAGGGGGTATATCTGTATTCGTCATGCGGCACTTCGTGAAGATTCCATAAGAAAGGAACTGTAAAAAACAGTATTCCCGCGGGCTTTAAAACTCTGTGAATTTCCTTGAGTACAATTTCGGGCTCCGGACAATGCTCGAGTACTTCGGTTGCCATAGCACAGTGATAACTTTCATCCTCGAAGGGCATTTTTATACCGTCCCAGTAAAAATCGGGTGTAACAGATTCTTCATAAACCAGCGCAGTTTCTATGTCGAGCCCGGTATATTTTTCCACTTCAGAATTTTTCAGAATAAAATCTCTGTAAGGCATCTTTCCGCAGCCTACATCTAAAAGATGACCTGCAAAGGAAGGTAACGAACTTTGAAGGGCCTTAAAAATAGACGATCTTATAAAATACCTGTCCAGGTTAGAATGGGATAATTGGATATTTATGAATTGGTCATCAGACATTTTTATAATTTGAAGATTTTTTTCAGTCCGGTACCTAACGATGAATCTCTTTTTTTTGTTTCCTTTTCATAATTAAACTTAAAGTTTTTATTGTAAGTCTGTAGTACGGTTTTATACTCTTCTAAGAATGGTCGGAGGAATTTATCCTTTCCGTTCCAAATTGCTGTAATGGTAGCGTTGGTAAAATGGATAAAAACAACAGGATATTCGTCATTGATAAGAACTTCATTTTGGCTTTTCGTTCTTTCACATTCTATTAGATTCCAGTTCGAAACGTTACAGCCTTTATGTTGAATAATTTTAACTTGTGATGAAAAATAAATTGGCATAAGGTTTAGATAGCCTTGGTCCACGTAAAACCCATCAGTCTTTTCCATTTTATATGCGCAGGCGTTTAGCCACCAATCTAAGATATTTATTGCTTTGGCATTGCATCCAAAGAAGCCGGCATTAAACAAACCTCCGCTAAAGAGGGAATCAAAATTTGAGGCATCCTTTACTGGATCCTTAGAACGCCAATGGGGTGTAATTATCACATCAGCCTTATCCAGCTTGTCGAAAAGGAAGGAAGTATTTTGGTAGAAATAGAGATCGGGGTCAACAAAAATTACTTTTTGATAATTTTTAAAATTGATTAAGAATTTCAGAAATAAAGGCTTTAATGCCCACCTAAGATTACTCTTTTTATCATTCTCATACTTTCTTATCAATTCGTAATCGCAAGACATTTTATCGACTACTTCGTTCAATGAAATAACATCAAGACCTTCCTTGCCATAGGTTTCAGGAAAATCGTCTACGATTAGCACTTTGAAATCTACAATGGGATTATTCTTTTTTAGTGAATCAAAAATTGTTTCAGCATAAAAATAATAGTTGGAAGTGATGATGGTACAAAAACAATTCATATTAATTTTTTAAGACCTTTTTTAAAAAACGAAATTAAATATTTTCTCTCAACTATATCGCTTGTTAGATATAGCCTCAACAAGATAAGATATTCTTGAAGTTTCATACTTTTAATTTCGCCTAAATAATTGCTTACAGAAGTCCGCACCAGAGGCAGGTATTTATTATTGTGGTACGAATTAATGTGTTTTAAAGTTTGTAATCTATTTAGAATAATACCGTTGCCTTTGTGAAATCTTGTGACGCCACCGGGGTTTCTTCGATACACGCACATAACTTCGTTCATGAATTTTATTTTTTGGTCTCCTGTGATTAGCGCATACAAAGTGATATCTCCGCTAGCAGCTTTGAGAAACCATTTAGGATATTTCTCGATATAAGGATTTCGATAAACCACACTTGCCGTTGCCATAAATGGTCCATTTAAAACATCAGCTATCGTATAATCACTTTTATTTACAGACATTTTATTCCAACGGAACTGACTGTTCAGCTCAATGGGCTGTGCATTTTCCTTTTGACTCCATAACACCTCAGCTTCATGAAAACAAATTGAATACTCCGGGTTAGCCTCTAAAAAATCTACTTGTTTTTGAACTTTTAATGGGTCTGTCCAATAGTCATCTCCTTCGCAGAGGGCGATGTACTTTCCTCTACAGGCTTTTAGTGTGAATATAAAATTGGGCATCATTCCCAGATTATCAGTATGATCAAACACTCTAAATTTAATGGTTTTGGTATCTACGGCAAGTTCATTAATAATGTTTTGAGTATTGTCTGATGAAGCGTCGTTACTAATAACTACTTCCACAGTGAAATTAGTTTTTTGCATCAGAACACCTGCTATAGCTTCCGCTATATACGCTCCATGATTGTAAGCGATCATACAAACAGATACTGTTGGTTTATCCATTTCTCTTTATAACTTTTGCAGGATTCCCAACAACAACAGTATTGTGTTCAACATCTTTGATCACCACAGCACCGGCACCGATAATGGCATTATCACCTATTGATATATCGGGGTTTAATGTGGCATTACTACCAATAAATACTCTTTCTCCAATTTTACATCGACCGGGAATTACAACCCCGCTTGCAATTTCTGTAAAGTCTCCAACAGTTGAATCGTGACTAATCGTGCTATTCAAATTTATTAATACACCCTTTCCAATACTAACATTGTTAGTGACAATTACACCGTGCATGATCGTACTTCCTTTTCCAATTCGGGTATTAAAAGAACCTATATGGGCTTTTGCAGAAACCACAGACTTTAGTTCTCCGCCTAATTCAATAAATTTGGCAGCCATATCCTGACGAATAGCAGGATTCCCAAGTCCTAAGGAGAACGAATTATTATAGTCTGAAAAATGCTGTTTTACTTCTTCGAAATTTCTTAGAATTTTAAATCTGTTGAAAAGGCGATTCTGAATATCGGTTGAGATATTATCGAAGAAAACTAATGCATCATCTTTTAGATTTAGTTCAACCGATAGAACCTCTACTAATTCTATCGCCATTCCTTTAGCTCCTATTACGACCATTTATTTATTATTATTCAAAATATCGGTTATCCTTAAAACTTCTTTTTCTGGAAGTTCATAATATAAAGGTAAACATAAAATTCGTTTGCTAATATCCTGAGAGATTTCACAAGTATGAGCACTAACATAGGGCAACGAATCGAGGCTGGGATAAAAATACCTTCTGGGATGTATTTCGTTTTTATTCAAATTTTTAGTTGCCTGCAGGAGTTCAGCTTCCGAATCGAATATTATTGGAAAGTAAGAATAATTCCAGTTAACTCCATCACGAATTTTAAGAAGCTGAAAGTTGGCTAATTTACTTCGATACAGTTTTACTAACTTCTCTCTGTTTTTTAAGATCGCATCAATATGCGGGAAGACCGCCAATCCCATAGCCGCCTGTAATTCGCTCATCTTTGCGTTAATTCCTAGTCCATGAAAGTTTAAAGGTCCGTCGTGTCCAAAATTATGATGATAATAGAGCGTATCGAATAATTCAGGATTATTTGCAAATATGGCGCCTCCTTCTCCGGTATGGAATAACTTTGTGGCATGAAAACTACAGGTACTTATATCACCATAGTTAAAAATAGATTCCCCTTTATAGGTTACTCCAAAGGCATGAGCCGCATCGTAAATCACTTTAAGATTGTGTTTCTTTGCAATGGTTTCAATTTCCTCTACGGCGCAGGGATTCCCAAATACATGAGTCGCCAGAATTGCAGTTGTTTTACCCGTGATAGCGGCTTCTATCTTAGTTTCATCGATGGTAAGATATTGGGGATGTATATCTACAAAAACCGGAGTACACCCTTCCCATACAATACTTGAGGTAGTTGCCACATAGCTGAATGGAGTTGTAATAATTTCACCTTTTAATCCCAGAGCTTTAATCGCAATTTGTAGTGGCAGTGTACCATTGGTCATTGCAATCATATTAGGACAATCCAGATATACCTTCAATTGAGCTTCTAATCTTTGTACCAGATCACCTCTGTTGGTGATCCAACCGGCATCCCAGGCTTCCTTTAAAATAGAATTATATTCCTTCTGTGGAGGTAGAAATGCTTTAGTTACGTGGATTAGTGACTTTTTCATATGGGTAGTGCTGCCTAAAAGTATGCATTAAACATGGATGTATGATTATATATGGTTCTCATAAAGGTTTTCATTTTGTTTTATTCTCCCAAGGAAAGGAATTTCTAAGTGGTGATTTTCCTAAAAAGCTTGCCAAACGCATATAGTCATCATCATTAGAAACATTTAAAACTATGAGCTTACCTGGTTGACTTCTAAAATATTCTTTAACAGCGTAATTATGGTTTAAATAGTATTTAATCAATACATCTTCATTATAAGGATCATTTTGGTTTGTATTAAACATAAATTGATTAATATCATACGCATATCCTTTGTACCGATATTCCGCTTTTTTTAATTCATCTACTGTTGGAGGATATATTCCATCTGCCCATAATTTTGAATGAAATTTGGTTATGGAGCGATACCACTGATTTGGGTCATCCCTTTCGGTAAGTATAAATTTCGCATTTTTAAAATAATGATCTAAAAAGATATAAGTATAAGGAAGTGAAAAAGGGATATCTTGAAATGCCTCTGCCGACTTACAAAAATCTACAATAGACTTAAAATCTCGCTGATACCATTTTTCGACTAATAATTCTCCGCGAGCTTGATCCCCCATTTTATAGTCAAATTCTTTAAGAACCTTTTCTACAGTAGTAGTGCCGGTTTTATTTAATCCAATACAAAAAACCTTATTTTTCTTAGTTCTTAACATGATTTAATTTATAGGTTTCATCCATTCTATTGACATATCAACTAGTGCTTCTAATCCTTTATTCTGTTCTTGATAATGACTTAGTAAAAAGCTATAGTAAATTTCAGAAATAGGCTCGATATACGCTCTTTCATGTCTGGGTTCCAAATTAAGGTCAAGGTTGTTGAAATCCTTAATGCGTAAAAATTCTGAAATACGATTCAGAACTTGAATTGTATTCTTTTTCAATTCATATGAATTTATGAAAAGAAATTGATCACGACCAAAATATTCCAAATATGATTCAATTTGCTTAGTATAATAACCTCTTCTTAGAATGGAAGGTTCAATATTTTTTGTCATAAATGCTGAGTCCATTTCCATATCTATGCACTCTTTAAAAGATGGAAACTCATTGCTTTTATAGAGAATTGAATATAATCGTTCTGCGGGGTTATCTCGTTCTAGTTTTTTAAAGTAAGAAATTTTAGATTCTTCCTTTATCATTTGACGGTACATATTCCAAGCCGAATATGCTCTTTTTACAGGATTCCTTAGAAGAACTATAAATTTCATTTTAGGATTATACTGTGCTATTCGCTGCGCGCAGTTTGGATAATATAAATATCTAGGAGTTGATTCAAATGAAATTTTATTTGAAAAAAATAATCTAGGAAAATTTTGATGATAAGAATTTTCAGGAGCAAGGGTTAAATTATCAAAATAATGTAGCTCTTTGGTTTTTGGAGCAACAAGCTGAGGATGTTGAATTAAATAACTATGTAAGGCACTGGTAGCACCTTTTTGAACGCCAGAAATAATAAACGTAGGTTTTACCCTGCCAAAATTCATTTTTTTATCATTTAATTAAACAGATAACCTTTATCAGAAAATAGCTCTATTCGTGAGTTTGATAAGTTGATTCTAACAAAAATGGCTGCCAAACTTCATCCTTATGAATTACTTGAAATGTTACAATACCATTGATTCTAAGCAAGGGCTCATTATTTACTCCTCGAGCGACAACCAAATTGATTGAGTAAATTCCTTTAGAAAGTTGCAGGTTTTTATGACTGACAATAAATTCTAAATTATTATTTCTTATTTCCAAGTTTGAATTATTATCATTATGCTCTAATAATGCAACTGGCCTTACTTCTTTATCGAATATAACTATACTAAACCTAGGCACTTCTATCGCCTTTTTTACCGAAAATTTAAAATGGATTTTTAATTCTCCTTTCCAATTTAAAATAGGGATTAACGATTTTGAATCAGCTGTATCTAAAATTGAAACATTATCCAGCCCCAATGTCCCATCATCGTAAACTATATTACTTTCATTATTTGCAAATCGTGTGTAATATTTGTCAATTGCAGTCGCTACATCCTTTCCTTGAGAAATTGATCTACCATTATCTAACAATATAATTTGAGTACAAATCCTAGATACTAAGGGCATACTATGCGAAACAAATACTATAGCCGTCTTAGGCAGGATCTTATCAATGGTTTTAAAGCACTTTAATACAAACCCCAGATCGCCTACCGCCAGCACCTCATCAATGATCAATACATCGGGTTCCATTTGAGCCGCGACAGCAAAACCCAATCGTACCCGCATCCCGCTACTATAATTTTGAACCGGCATATCAATAAATTCCCGTATTTCAGAAAAATCGATGATCTCTTCTATCTTATCATCGATCTCCTTTTTTGTAAAGCCCAGGATAGCGCCGTTGTTATAAATATTTTCTCTTCCGCTTAAAATTGGGTTAAAACCGGCTCCTAATTCGATCAAGGCCCCTACTCTCCCTTTAATTGTGATCTTCCCCTCGTCGGGGTTAATTAGGCCATTGAGTATTTTTAATAAGGTAGATTTTCCTGCCCCATTGTGACCAATAAGTCCGAGGCATTCCCCCCGTTTAAGCTCAAAACTGATATCCTTTACCGCCCAGAATTCTTTGGGTCGTAATTTTCCATCATTATGTCTTCCGGTAATTCCCGAAAACAGATCCTTCACGCCGTACCAAAGACTTGTTTTTAGATCTTTACAGAACTTTTTCGAAAGCCCCTCTACCTTAACTAATACTTCGTTTTCTTCCATATTAGCTGCTTAAACGTTCAATAATTACAGGAATTGATACTCTGTAAATCACCAATGCTAAAAGCAATAGCGGAATACTTACCCCTATAACAATTAGAAAATAGAGTAAGAAATCGGGCGAAGTCCCCACCGCCATATCCCTGGCGGTTAAGATTATTGGAGTTAAGGGATTAAACTCCATCAAATATTTTAAAATTCCTTCCTTTGGGATGGCATAAACCACCGGAGTGGCATACATCAAAAATTGCAATCCGAAAGAGATCATTTTTCCAACATCTTTATACAGCATTCCTAAGGGAGTAATAAACAACCCTATGGTGGTTCCAAATAATATGGCTCCCAGGATCACAAAAGGAAAAAATATCAAACTCCAATTAAAGCCTATTCCGAAGAAAACAAGAAAGACCAATAACAAGATGATCTTAAAGGATGTATTAAACAACAGCTTATAGATCCCCGACACAATAAGCGCTTCTTTCGGAAAGTTTATTTTCGCAATGATAGATTTTGAACTGTTGGTACTAAGCATTGGTGAGTTGATAGACTCGGTGATAATAGACCAAATAAGAGTTCCCGTAAAAGCGTAGATAGGATATGGAATTCCGGTATCGGTTATTTGCACTGTGCCCGAGCTATTTAAGAAAATCCAGACGAACGCGGTTGCCAACGGACCGGCAAAAGCCCATAAAATACCCAAATACGATTGTCTGTATTGGGCTTTTATATCACGAACTGCCAATTGCTTTGCTAAAAAACGAGAGCGGTAGATATCGCTCAAACTTGCGGTTAAAAGCTTTCCTAAATGTAGGTTATTCTCTTTTTGGTATACTTTCGTTTCCAATTCCATAGAGGGCTCAAAGATGTGTTTTTGGAATCTTTCCGGTTTTGGCTAAGATAGTAAATCTAATTTGATGCAAGAAGCAATTCGTTATACGCTTCTTAACCATTATCTTAACATTCACTAAATTATATTAACCTAAATGATCGAGTAACACATTAAAAAGCATTTTATCCCTTCTGAAACTCGCCCCAAGTAATTTTCATTCCGTCCTGAACTGAAAACAACGGATTATAACCCATTAAATTCTTCGCTTTATCTATATTCGCCAAAGAATCACGAACATCACCTCGTCGCGGCGGACCGTAAACCGCATCAATATCTTTTCCTGAAATCTCTCTTAAGCTACTCCAAAGCGTATTTAAACTAATACGTTCTCCGTAAGCGATATTAAACACTTCATTCACGGCTTCTTCCGGAGCAAAAAAGGATCGAATATTGGCCTGTACTGCATTTTCTACATAGGTAAAATCGCGAGTTTGCTCTCCATCCCCATTCATAGTGGGCGCTTCATTATCGACTAAAGCCTGCATAAACAACGGAATTACCGCAGCGTAAGCGCCATTCGGACTCTGTTTAGGGCCAAATACATTAAAGTAACGTAACCCTATGGTTTGTGTTCCGTAGGTTTTATAGAATACATCGGCATACAATTCATTGACCAGTTTTGTCACCGCATAAGGCGATAATGGCTTACCAATGATCGCTTCCACTTTGGGGAGCGATTTACTATCGCCATAAGTTGAACTGGAAGCGGCATATACCAAACGTTTTACCGTTTCACTGTCTTTTTGCGCCACTAACATATTTAAAAAACCGGACACATTCACAGCATTCGAAGTAATAGGATCATTAATAGACCTAGGTACAGATCCCAACGCCGCCTGATGCGAAACATAATCGATATCCTGCATCGCACTTTTACAGGTTTCCAGATCCCTGATATCCCCTTCCATAAACTCAAAGGAGGGATGATCGTTAAACTGACTCAAATTTTGAAGGGAACCCGTTGCCAGATTATCTAAGACTCTCACTTTCTTGGCTCCGTACTTAAGTAAATACGCTACGAGATTTGAACCAATGAAACCCGCACCACCGGTAATTAAAAAGTTGTATTCTGAAAGGTCTGTTGTGTGATATTTATTTTCGAACATTATAATCTACCGTCTGTTTTTTCTTCAGGGAAAAAGGATTTTACATCGAACACCACCGAAGTATCGTTAGTGAACTTTTCTATATTAAAACTATTAAATTCTTTGTGCGCAACTGTGAGAATAACCGCGTCATAGTTATTTTTTAATTGATTTTCTTCGGAAAGTAACGCGATATTGAATTCGTGTTTTACTTCTTCTGAATCTGCCCAAGGATCGAAAACATCTACATTAAGATTAAATTTTTCCAATTCTGAAATAACATCGATCACTTTACTATTTCGAATATCCGGGCAATTTTCTTTAAACGTTATTCCCAAAACGAGCACATTTCCGTTCTTCACCTTAGCATCTTTCTGGATCATCAGTTTTAAGACTTCATGAGCTACATAACTTCCCATCCCGTCATTCATTCTTCGCCCTGCTAAGATAATTTCAGGATTATAACCTTCTTCAATCGCTTTTTGTGCTAAATAATATGGGTCTACTCCTATACAATGTCCTCCTACCAAACCGGGTGAGAATTTTAAGAAATTCCATTTAGTTCCGGCAGCTTCCAACACATCCTGGGTGTTTATATTCAGTAAACGAAATATTTTAGACAATTCGTTAACAAAGGCAATGTTAATATCACGTTGCGAATTTTCGATCACTTTCGCGGCTTCAGCCACTTTTATAGTAGGAGCCAAATGAGTTCCCGCTGTAATTATTGACGCATAAAGATCGTCAATATACTTTGCAGCTTCAGGGGTTGAACCGGAAGTCACTTTTAAAATTTTAGTAACGGTATGTTCTTTATCCCCCGGATTGATACGCTCGGGCGAATAACCTGCATAAAAATCACGGTTAAAAGTAAGCCCGGATTCTTTCTCAAGAATGGGCACACAGATATCTTCAGTTACTCCCGGATATACGGTTGATTCGTAAATAACCGTATCTCCTTTCTTCATGACCTTACCTACTGTTTCACTAGCCTTTTCCAGAGGAATGAGTACCGGCTGATTGTATTTATTAGTTGGCGTAGGAACGGTAACAATAAAAACAGAAGCTTTTTTAAGTTGTGAACTGTCTTCAGAAACAATAAGTCCTTTGTTTTCAGAAACAGAAAGCACTCTTTTAAGATCTTCTCCCGAAACCTCCAAAGTAGTATCCTCGCCGTTGTTAAGTTGGGATACCCGTTTCGAATTAATATCGAAACCAATTACGGTATATTTTTCAGCAAAAGCAACTGCCAGCGGTAAACCTACATAACCTAAGCCTATAATGGCAATTGTTGGATTTTCTTTCATAATCTTCCCTTTAATTCGGGTTTATTTATTTTAAAACTGAAGCCACCAGATAAGCTAAATCCTTTTGAAAACTCCATTGTAATACATATTCCTTATTGATTGCAACTTTATCCGGCCATATCACTTCTTCATTGTACTTATTAGGATTAGGAGTGCTTAAAAGAATCTCATCTTCGTTTTTATATTTTAAGGTTGCCGGACCTGTAAGTCCCGGTTTTACACTTAAAATAATTCGATCTTCGCCTTCTAAACGATCTGCATAACCTGCGACATCCGGTCTTGGACCCACCAAGCTCATATCTCCTTTTAGTATATTAAAAAGCTGTGGCAGTTCGTCTAATTTCGTACGTCTTAAAAAGCGTCCAAAACCCGTTTGTTTCTCATGAATTGAAACCACATCAAAGTGATCATCTCCTCGTAATGTCCTGATCTTATACAAAGAAAAAGGCTTTCCTAAATAACCAATTCGTTGCTGAACAAACAAACCATTTGCCTGCAAATCTATACTTGCAATTAAAAGCAGCAAAATTAAGGGAATTATAATAAATACGAGCAAAACTATTGAAATAGATACATCAAAAGCACGTTTTAAAAACTGTTGATTTGCTGTAAGCATAGTAGGAACAAAATCTCAATTAACGCAAAAAGTATATCCTTTTTACTTCCTTCTCCTGAATATTCTTTTAAACCGTTCTAATAATGTTGGTTTTCTCTCATCTTCGTGATAACCATTTCCATAGGCACCATAACCATAACCGTAGCCGTAACCATAGCCGTAGCCGTAACCATAGCCATACTTCGCCTTGTCTTCGAAGTAATTTAACACAAAACTCAGGTTGGTCACTTCACCTTTTTTATACTTCTCGTTGATCAAGGCGAACATACCCTTCTTGGTATAGTTTTGCCTAACCATATAAATAGTGGCATCTGCATATTTAATTAATTCGAGAGAATCTGCAACCAAACCTAAAGGCGGAGAATCTAAAACGATATAATCGTATCTTTCATTCAGTTCTGCGATAAGGGTTTCCATTCTTTCGCTCATAAGCAACTCAGACGGATTAGGAGGTATAGGCCCTGAAGTTATAACGTCTAAATGCTCAATTTGAGTTTTTTGAATAACTCCATCGACCGTGTTTTCATTGATCAGGTAATTTACCACTCCAATATCATTGTTGATATCGAAATCCCCGAAGATCTTTGGTTTTCTAAGGTCTAATCCAACTAAAACCGTTTTCTTTTCACTAAGCGCAAACACCGACGCAATATTGATAGAACAAAATGTTTTTCCCTCCCCACTCACGGATGAAGTGACCAGAACGGTCTTTGTTCCTTCAATCCCTTGTTTTTTGTAGATAAACTGCAAACTGGACCTAATTGCCCTAAACGCTTCGGCAACTGCCGATTTCGACTTGTTTAAGACTGCTAAATTATTAGAAACAGGACTTTTTCCTACAACACCCAAAATAGGAATTTTAGACAAGCGTTCAATATCTTTAACGGTATGGATCTTGGTATCGAAAAATACTTTTAAGAATACTAGCAGGAAAGGAATCGCAAATCCAAACAGGGCAGCGAGAACATTATTTAGACGGGTGTTAGGCCCTACTTTTCCACCTCCGGTGTCTTTTGCTTCGTCTATCATTAACACATCACTCACATTGGCGGCTTTTACCAATCCGGCTTCGCTTCGCTTCGCTAAGAATAAATTGTAGGTACTCTGACTTAAATTATAACGTCTTTCAATTTTTATAAGCTCTTGTTGTTCTTTTGGCAACCTTCTTATCTCACTTTCATACCTTGCAATATCTCTGTTTATGGTAGCTAATTCGTCGTTCTTCAATCCCTTTGAAGATCTAATGTTTTCCAATAACACATTCTTCACGGCGTCTATCTGTCTATCGATATCGGCAAAAATTGGTGCTCCGTCTTTATATGAATACTGTAATTTATTTCGTTCTTCCGCTAAATCGATAATTTTAGATACTGAGCCTGAAATGCTGGATTCATTTATCCCTGCTACCGATGGTGCCGGGATATCTCTATAGTCTGATCTTCCAATTAAATACGTCTCAAGCGTTTTGTAATAATTTAATTCGGCATTGACATTTTCTTTTCTTAGATCGAGAGCATTTAATCTATTATTGATGTTACTCCCCTCTGCATCCAGATCATAAATGGCATTTTTATTCTTAAATTCGTTGAGCTCGTCTTCGGCATTCATTACCTCTTGCGATTTTTTCGACAAACTACTATCAATGAATTTAATGGTTTTGGTCGCAAAAAGATTCTTCCTTTCAAGCATTCCTTCGCTTAAAACCTTCACCGATGTGTTGAGATAATCTACCAAGCGCGCCTTATTGAGTCCGGTTAATTTTAGAATAATAATAGAAGACCCTTTAGACTCTGTGGCAACGTTTATCCTACTGTATCTTCCAACAACGCCATCAAAATTTGAAAAGCTAAAATAATATTTGGATCCCGGTCTAACTTTTAACTCGGGGTTAGGCACAAAGGTCCCCGTAAAGAATGGTAGTTTAATTTTCTCTCCTATTTTATAGTCTTTTGAAAATTCTCCTGCCTCAACATATTTAGAACTTCTCTCCTTACTTCCATAATGGAACAAAGGAACATTGCCGTTACCAATGTTAGCAGATAGATTGAAAGTGACAGTATCTTTAAAAACTACGGTAAATTGCTTTCCAAGGATCTGCGCCTGCGAGGTATCGACTTCTATAAAAAACGGCGTTTTTTTATAGGCATCTTCTAACTGGTATTTACCGTCTTTAAAGTAATTTAAGTAAAATTGAAGCCGTTCTACTACTTTTTCGTTATGGCTTCTGGAGCGTAATGTAATAATTGAAGTATTTACCTTGTCTGTAGTACCCCCCCAATTAAAAGTTAAACTGGTATTACTGGTAAAAAAAGGATTCTGATCGTCTTTTATCGACACCATATTCTGCATCTGATAAATAGGCAGCTTCCTAACATTTATGTAATAAGCAATACTGAAGGCAATGGCCAGCGAAATTAGAAATAGCGGCCAGTAGCTTAACAGCTTAAACAAAAAGCCTTTAAAATCGAATGTAGATTGAATTTCGTTTATTTCAAATTCTTCGCTCATTATTTAAGGCTTATAAATAATAGTACTGTTGAAGTAAGTGCTGTTAAGACGGATAATATGGTTGTGAATGATTGTAATCCTGTCGTTCCCGAACCAATGGATTTTTGTGGCAACGGATTGATTAAAATTAGATCGTTAGGCTGCACATAATAATAGGGTGAATTCATCGCATCGATCTTGGTTAGATCAATATGATGTACTTTTTGACCTAATGGATATTGCCTTATGATCACGACATCCTGACGGTCACCGGTTACTGTAATGTCACCACTATTTGCGATCGCTTCCATAATACTTACCTGATCACGATAAATGATATTTGAACCGGGCGCACCAATTTCACCATTGATCGTATATCGTATTCCCGCCAGTTTCACGGTAACAAAAATATTCGCTTCCGCTTTAAAATAATCTTCGAGAAGACGGCGCTCAATATCTTGTCGCACCTCTTCAACCGTATATCCTAAAACCTGAATCTCTCCTAAACTAGGAATTCTAATACTTCCGTGCGGATTCACAACAAATCCGTCGTAATAAAGCTTTTCTTCTCCTGTTGCGTTGGGATTGGCATCACCAATTGGATTAAAGATTCCAACCGTTTCCTGATCTAATGCCTTGACACGAATACTGAGTAGATCGTTTACCTGTAAACGATAAGGCTCCTGCATTTTTCGTATTGGAATTATACTGTCCGTGCTTTGTTCTTGTTCTTGTAAGTAAGTTAGTTGCTTGGTTGAGATACACGAAGAAGCACATACCATTGCAAGCAGAAATACCAATAAAGATGCTAATTTCATAGAAAGCAGGGGTTCTTAATCGACAAATATAACTTATAATCGATAATAATAAAAGATTATTTAATTTAAGTCATTTAATTCCACTTATTTTGCAAAAAAACTAAAGCGTGAATTACCTGTCTGTTGAAAATATATCTAAATCGTATGGTGAAAGGGTCTTGTTTAAGAATATTTCCTTCGGAATAAACTCGGATCAAAAAATAGGATTTGTCGCTAAAAACGGCACGGGTAAAACATCACTTCTCAACATACTTTCCGGTGAAGATACCCCCGATGAGGGCAAGGTGGTATTCAGAAAAAATCTGAAGGTTTCGTTTCTTTCGCAAGAACCAAATCTAGATCCGAAATTAACTGTCGAAGAAACGATCTTCGCTTCCGAAAACCCTATTTTAAAGGTTATAGCTTCGTACGAGAAGGCAATTCAAAATCCGGACGATACGGAGGCTTATCAGGTGGCATTCGACGCAATGGATGCAAATAACGCGTGGGATTTTGAAACCCGGTACAAACAAGTGCTCTTTAAACTAAAACTGGAAGATCTCTCCCAAAAGGTGTCTAACCTTAGCGGCGGACAAAAAAAACGCTTAGCGCTCGCTAATGCATTGTTAACTCAGCCGGACCTGTTGATCATGGATGAGCCCACAAACCATTTAGATCTGGAAATGATAGAATGGTTGGAAGCACTTTTCGCCAAGGAAAATTTTACACTTTTTATGGTCACCCACGACCGCTATTTTCTGGAACGGGTTTGTAATGAAATCGTAGAACTTGACGAGGGAAATCTTTATAGCTATAAAGGAAATTACAGTTATTACCTCGAAAAAAGGGAGGCGCGAATAGAAACCGAAGCTACCGAAACCGGTAAAGCAAAGCAACTGTACAAACAAGAATTGGAATGGATGCGCAGACAGCCAAAAGCCCGTACCACCAAGAGTAAGTCGCGTATCGACGACTTTCACGAAATAAAATCGAGAGCGAGCAAGCGGCGAAACGACCACGAAGTACAACTTGAACTTAATATGGAACGCCTAGGTACTAAAGTGGTTGAACTTCATAATATATCAAAGTCGTATGGCGATAAAGAGCTGTTCAAAAAATTCGATTATAACTTTATTCACGGAGAGCGCATTGGTATTATTGGAAAAAATGGGACCGGAAAATCTACTTTCCTAAATATTTTAACAGGGGGGCTGAAGCCCGATAGTGGAAAAGTGGTTATTGGAGATACGGTAAAGTTTGGCTACTACACTCAGGGCGGAATAAAAAGTAAAGAAGGTCAGAAGGTAATTGACGTGATCCGCGAATTTGGAGACTATATCCCGTTAAAAAAGGGTAGGCAGATATCTGCCGGACAATTGCTGGAACGTTTTTTATTCGACAGGAAAAAGCAATATGACTATGTAGAGAAGTTGAGCGGTGGAGAACGTAAAAGGCTTTATTTATGTACGGTGTTAATTCAGAATCCAAATTTTTTAATTTTAGACGAACCCACTAACGATCTTGACATTGTAACGCTCAATGTGTTGGAGAACTTTTTACTGGATTTTCCGGGTTGTCTAATTGTGGTCTCTCACGATCGTTATTTTATGGATAAGATCGTAGATCACTTATTCGTATTTAAAGGAGAGGGTGTTATTCAGGATTTCCCGGGTAATTATTCAGATTATAGAATCTATGACAATAGTAATGATTCAGAAAAAAATACTGAAACTAAAAAAATCGACAGCAAACCCAAAAACGATTGGAAGGCAAATAACGATAAGGTCAAACTAAGTTACACCGAACAGAAAGAGTACCAAAAACTAGAAAAGGAGATCGCTAAACTTGAAAAGGAACGCGAAGATCTGCAGAATAAATTTGCCACCGAAGGTTGGGATGGGGAAGAAATTGACAAACAATCGAAGAAATTACAAGATATTATAGACGCAATTGATGCTAAAACAGAACGCTATTTCGAATTAATGGAGAAGCTCGAAGCCTGAGAACTTAATTAGCAAGCGATATAGAAAGGAAAGGAAACCAAAAATCCTTGATCATCATTCTCGAGTCTTATGTTTTTCACTCACACTATGTATCACCAAATAAAATCGTATTTAAAGTTCTTAATTCGCTCTAGCAATGAGCACGGAATTCACTCTCCCTTTGTATATGATCTAATCACAAAATGCTTTTACGACAAAACAAAATATCCCGAATACGCTCTCCTGAAAAAGTATAGACAAGAACTTGAAAATTCTAACGAATCTATTTATGTGACCGACTTTGGTGCGGGTTCTCGGGTTTTTAAAGATGGGAAAAGGCCCGTTAAGGCAATTGCAAAAAATGCGGGGGTGCCTCCAAAGAGACAGCGCTTATTATTTAGGATCACTCGCTATTTTAAACCCGATACGGTGCTCGAATTAGGGACATCTTTGGGCTTAGGCACCGTTGCCATTGCACTTGGAAATACGTCCTCTAAAGTAAATACAGTTGAAGGTTGTGAAAGTACGGCTAAAATTGCAACCAATATGTTTACAGCTTTTAAACTGAGTAATGTAGCGATGTACAATACGACATTTGAGAAGTTTTTTTCTTCGGAAAAGTTAGAGGGACATTATGATCTAACTTATATTGATGGAAATCACAATAAAGCAATGACCCTTCAGTATTTTAAGTTGCTTCTGAAACAGGTTACAAATGATTCGGTATTAATATTCGATGATATATATTGGAGTTCGGAAATGACTGAAGCCTGGCAGGAAATAATCGCTCATCCCAATGTCACTGTTTCAATAGACACTTTTTATTTAGGCTTCGTTTTTTTCCGAAGAGAACAAAAAAAACAACATTTCAACATTCGTTTGTAACAAGCGCGTAGTGACTGCGTCTTATGGGAAAAACCAGTATCTTGCATACTAGAAAAAAACCGTCCAAAATTATATGAGTTTAGTCATAAAAATTCGAGGAATTAAAAGAGATTTCCCTTTGGGACAAGAGATTGTAAAGGTTCTAAAAGGAATTGATCTGGATATAGAGAAGGGTGAATATGTAGCGCTAATGGGTCCGTCGGGATCAGGAAAATCAACTTTAATGAATCTTTTGGGCTGTTTAGATACCCCAACAGCGGGTTCTTACGAGCTTAACGGAAAAGATGTTAGTAATATGACCGACGATGATCTGGCAGAAATTAGAAATAAGGAGATCGGTTTTGTATTTCAGACTTTTAATTTACTTCCCAGAACAACGGCTTTAGAGAATGTTGCCTTACCAATGATCTACGCGGGAGCATCGAAAGCAGATCGGAAAATTAGAGCCGAAGAGGTACTAACCGACGTTGGTTTAGCAGATAGAATGGACCATAAACCCAATCAGTTATCCGGTGGACAACGTCAGAGAGTAGCCGTTGGAAGGGCTCTGGTAAATAAGCCGTCCATAATTTTAGCCGATGAGCCTACGGGAAATTTAGATTCAAAAACTTCATTGGAGATCATGAACCTTTTCGATGAGATCCACCGATCCGGTAATACCGTGATCCTGGTAACACACGAAGAAGAAGTAGCAGAACATGCCCACCGTGTAATACGCTTACGCGATGGAATGATAGAGAGCGACACTAGAAAGAAGTGAATGGTGAATGGTGAACTGTGAGCGGTGAACTGTGAGTGGTGAGTGGTGAACTGTGAATGGTGAACTGTGAATGGGGAACCCGCTCCTGTCCTTTGTTTTCAAACTCTTGTCTCCGCATTCCTGATCCTTCTGCAACCCCAGGGCACACTTCAGACTTTTCCCCGCTACTCTTTTGCTATAAACGTTCCTTCCCGTATCTTTGAATATGGATTTTTTAGACCTTTCCAATCCCATTCTTTTAGTTGTAGGCGGTATCGTTTTATTGCTGGTCCTTTATATGTGGAATAAACAGAACACTAAGACAATTAGAAAAAGACGTCAGCGTAATTTTAGAAAGAATTACTACGACAAGAAGAATAAAGGCACACAAGACAATATTTAAAAACAACTCCAACCAGTTATAAAGAAGGATGAAAATATACACAAAAACAGGTGACAAAGGGAGCACGGCACTATTTGGCGGCACTAGAGTACCAAAATATCATATCAGAATTGAGAGTTATGGTACAGTAGACGAACTAAATTCACATATAGGTTTAATTAGAGATCAGGAAATTGATGCGAGATCTAAAGAAATTCTAATTCATATTCAGGATAAGTTGTTCACGCTAGGCGCAATTTTGGCGACCGATCCGGAAAAAGAACTTTTAAAAAGTGGGAAGGAACGTCTTAATATTCCTAAGATCGAAATGGAAGACATTGCACTGTTGGAGACTGAAATGGATGTAATGAATGAGGACCTTCCTCCTATGACCAATTTTGTTTTACCCGGGGGACATACAACCGTGTCATATTGTCACATTGCACGTTGTGTTTGCCGTCGATCCGAGCGTTTGGCGTCGTTATTACATAGTGAAGAACCTATAGATGAACGGGTTTTAATGTACCTTAATAGACTATCTGACTATCTCTTTGTACTGGCACGGAAATTGACTTATCACCTGCAAGCTGAAGAAATTAAATGGGTTCCTAAGAAGCTATAGTTAAAGAGAAAATAATTTCTTTTTAATACATTGATTTCCAATGCTTTAATTACGTTCTTAAAAATATAGTAGAAATAATTACGATTTTCCTTGACTTTTTAATCTAAAAAATTATTTTTGCAGAAAATTAAAACCCTTACGTACTATGTACTGGACATTAGAATTAGCGTCTTATTTAAGTGATGCACCTTGGCCGGCAACGAAAGACGAACTTATCGATTACGCGATAAGAACTGGAGCTCCACTAGAGGTGGTAGAAAACCTTCAAGCAATTGAAGACGAAGGCGACTCGTATGATTCGATCGAAGAAATTTGGCCAGATTATCCAACAGATGAGGATTATCTTTGGAATGAAGATGAATATTAATGTTATTTATAGCATTTAAATAATAAAGTATAAAAGTCTCTTTTTTGAGGCTTTTTTTTTGCTCAAAAAACAACTATAAAAACAACGAACCTTTTGGCAATCTTGTTTTTTTAAAGTTTTTTTGCATGAACATTGGCAGCAATGTTTCAACCGTATAAAAGAAACTCGTTCTTAGCAACGATTCAATAATAAAATTATAATCATGGGAATTTTAGATAGTGTATTAAAAGTTTTCGTAGGAGATAAATCCAAGAAAGATATTGGCGACATTCAGCCATTAGTGAATGAAGTAAAAAAACATGAAGCTGCACTGGAAAAGCTCTCATTAGACGAGCTTAGATCTAAATCTGATGCCTTCCGAAGTATCATAAAAGAAGATCAAAAAGAAATTCAGGAAAAAATAGATCAGCTTCAAAAAGACGCTGATGTAATGGAAGATATCGACAAGAAAGAAGATATCTATAACGAGATCGACGCCTTAAAAAAAGAACGCTACGAAATTGAAAAAGAATCACTCAATAAGATCCTTCCTGAGGCTTTCGCTGTGGTTAAAGAAACCGCCAAGCGTTTTAAAGACAATGAAACTCTAGTTGTTACGGCAAATGCTTTCGACAGAGAAATTTCCGGCGAAAAAGACTATGTCACCTTAGACGGTGATAAAGCTATTTGGCAAAACTCCTGGGATGCTGCCGGGAAAGAAGTAACCTGGGATATGGTTCATTATGATGTACAGCTTATTGGAGGTATCGCTTTGCACCAGGGGAAGGTAGCAGAAATGCAAACTGGGGAAGGTAAAACCTTAGTAGCAACTCTCCCAATGTATCTTAATGCACTGGCAGGAAATGGTGTGCACTTAGTTACGGTAAACGATTATCTGGCAAAACGTGATAGTGCGTGGATGGCACCTATTTTTCAATTTCACGGGATTAGTGTAGATTGTATAGATTACCACCAACCCAACTCGGCTGCCCGAAGAAAAGCATACAACGCAGATATTACTTACGGAACTAATAACGAATTTGGTTTCGACTACCTACGTGATAATATGGCGCACGCGCCCGAAGATCTGGTTCAGCGTCCGCACCACTACGCCATTGTTGATGAGGTAGATAGTGTATTGATCGATGATGCCCGTACCCCTTTGATCATTTCCGGACCCGTTCCACAAGGTGATCGTCACGAATTCAACGAATTAAAACCAAAGATCGCAGACATTGTAGCCGTACAGAAAAAATATCTTACGGGAGTTCTTGCCGAAGCTAAAAAATTAATTAGTGAAGGTGATATTAAAGAAGGTGGATTTCAATTGCTACGAGTATATCGAGGTATTCCGAAGAACAAAGCACTTATTAAATTTCTTTCGGAAGAAGGAGTAAGACAAATTCTTCAGAAGACAGAGAATCAATATATGGCAGACAACAATCGTGAAATGCCAAAAGTTGACGCAGAACTTTACTATGTTATCGATGAGAAGAACAATCAAATAGAACTTTCAGATAAAGGGGTTAATTATCTGTCGGGAGATGACGATCCCGATTTCTTTGTAATGCCTGAAATTGGAACCGAGATCGCCAAAATTGAAGCCCAGGGCCTTTCTTCCGAAGAAGAAGCAAATTTAAAAGAAGAGCTTTTTAGAGAATTTGGCGTAAAAAGCGAACGTATTCACACGCTCAATCAATTACTGAAAGCATACTCGCTGTTTGAAAAAGACACTCAGTATGTAGTAATGGATAACAAGGTGATGATCGTTGATGAACAAACCGGACGTATTATGGACGGTAGAAGATATAGCGATGGATTACACCAGGCGATAGAGGCCAAAGAAAATGTAAAGATCGAAGCTGCAACCCAGACGTTTGCAACCGTAACGCTTCAAAATTACTTTAGAATGTATAATAAGCTGTCCGGGATGACCGGTACAGCCGTGACCGAAGCAGGTGAACTTTGGGAGATCTACAAGTTAGATGTGGTAGAAATACCTACTAACAGACCCATTGCACGTGACGATAGAGATGATAAAATTTACAAAACAAAGCGTGAAAAATACAATGCAGTAATTGATGAAGTTGTAGAACTTTCTAATGCCGGAAGACCGGTACTAATTGGTACAACCTCGGTTGAAATTTCCGAATTATTAAGTAGGATGTTGAGCATTAGAAACATTCAGCATAATGTATTGAATGCGAAAATGCACAAACGCGAAGCAGATATCGTTGCGGAGGCTGGTAATGCCGGAATCGTTACGATCGCAACCAATATGGCGGGTCGTGGTACGGATATTAAGTTAAGTGACGCGGTAAAAGAGGCTGGCGGACTAGCAATTGTTGGTACAGAAAGACATGATTCACGTCGTGTAGACAGACAGCTACGGGGACGTTCGGGGAGACAGGGAGATCCGGGTAGTTCTCAGTTTTACGTATCGCTGGAAGATAATTTAATGCGTCTCTTCGGAAGTGAACGAATTGCAAAAATGATGGACCGTATGGGCTTGAAGGAAGGGGAAGTAATTCAGCATTCTATGATCTCCAAATCTATTGAACGAGCTCAAAAGAAGGTTGAAGAGAATAACTTCGGGATCCGTAAGCGACTGTTAGAATACGACGATGTGATGAATGCACAGCGTGAGGTTGTTTACAAACGTCGTTATCATGCGTTATTCGGAGAACGTTTACGTGTAGATGTTGCTAATATGATCTATGATACTTCGGAAATTATAGCAGAAACGAATAAGATGGCTCAGGATTATAAGAATTTTGAGTTCGAATTAATACGTTATTTCTCTATGAGTTCGCCTATTTCTGAAGCAGAATTCGAAAGAATGGATGCTAAGGAGATCTCAGGAAAAGTTTATAAGGCTGCTTATACGCATTATCAAAATAAAATGGAACGCAGTGCAGAAATTGCGTATCCTGTAATTAAGAATGTTTACGAAACTCAAAAGGATAAGTACAAGCGAATTCTGGTACCGTTTACAGACGGTATTAAGACACTGAATGTTGCCACCGATCTGGAAAAGGCATACGAAACTCAAGGAAAACAATTGATCACAGATTTTGAGAAGAACATTACTCTTGCCATCATTGATGATGCCTGGAAAACGCATCTTCGTAAAATGGATGAGTTAAAGCAATCGGTACAGTTAGCGGTTCACGAACAAAAAGATCCGTTACTGATTTACAAATTTGAAGCTTTCGAATTGTTTAAAGCGATGATCGAAAAAGTGAATAAAGATGTTCTGTCGTTCTTATTTAAAGGTGAATTACCACAGGAAAATCAGCAGCAGATTCAGGAAGCCCGTTCGGTTCGACCTAAAGAAAAGCTGAACGAACAGAAAGAGGAAATTCCTAATATGGACGAACGTGCAGCCGAAGCAAGAGCTGCCGGAAACACGCAATCTCAGAGACAGCAAGTAACAGAGACCATTGTAAGAGAACAGCCTAAAATTGGTCGTAATGACAAAGTGACCATTAAGAATGTTATGAGCGGTGAAAGTAAGGAGCTAAAGTATAAGCAAGCACTTCCATTGTTGAACAAAGGTGAGTGGGTGCTTACAGATCATTAACAGGAATAATGACTAGCTTATATATTGGCTTCTATAATCCAATGTTATAGAGGTCAATTATATTATTATCTTGATTCAAGATTTTTAGTATCTTCGGAATAAAACTAAACCGACCTACTTTGGAACATTTTAAAATAGAAGTTAAATGGGCAATTGTTTTTACTATTCTGTCCTTAGCTTGGATGCTATTGGAAAAAACTTTGGGCTGGCATGATGAGCAAATTGCAGATCATTTTTGGTTAACCTTGTTATTTTTACCCTTTGCGATATTAATGTATATTCTGGTAATGCGAGAAAAACGCCGTAGATTCTTCAATAGAACTCTTACGTGGCGTCAAGGTTTTATTACGGGTTTGAAAATGGCTGTTTTTGTAGCGCTGTTATCTCCTTTGGCTCAATATATCACACACAATTACATCACTCCGGAATACTTTAATAATGTTATCGAATACTCGATCACGAACGAATTAATGACTATAAAAAAAGCAAATGAGTATTTTAATATTAATAACTATATGATGCAATCTGCAATTGGTGCTCTGGGAGGTGGATTGGTCATATCTGCGCTGGTTGCCATTTTTATGAAAAGAAGTAGAAATGAGAAAATAGAAAACACTGCATCGAGTGCTTCAAATTCGGATCGTTAACCGTTCATTAACCCAATGGACTAACATAAATCTTTATTTTCGTCACATAATTAAATCTAAGTTGTGATGAAGAAATTACTTTTACTTGTAACTTTCTTTGTACCCAATTGTTGGTTGAATCCAGTGCAGAGGAAGCAAGACAAAGACCTTTAAACTTATTAAAGAGTAGTTAGTTAATTTTTATAATTTTTAATTATTAGGTAAAGCCTTCGGAAGTTTTCCGGAGGCTTTTTTTATTTAGTCTCTGATAAAATATTTTTTCAGTAAGGGGATTTCCAGTAAAAACAGTGCTAAAAAGGTAAGGGCATAACCAGAGATCTTTGTAATATGCAATTCAGGAAGGGAAAAACTGGAATTCAATTTTTCAATTATATATAAAGAATTCAAGGAAATTTCGCTGGCTAAAGGATAAAAGTAAAGTAGAATTGCTCCTAAAAAACAAAGCACCCCTAATAATAACCAGACTTTCCCGGAAATAAGCGGTTGATAAGGTTTCACAGGAATTTCTGAATAAACAGCGTGCATAACACTTTTCTTAAAATCAACCGAAGGGGATTCCAGACCTGCGTCTTTAATAAGATTCCGGATTATTTTATCTTGTTCTTTAAATTGCTCTTCCATTGTTATTCGATATTTCCGGCAGTATAGCATGTTTGAGTAAAGAAAACATTTTTTTTCTGCTTCGATATAGTTTTATTTTAATATTATCTACTGAAAGGTTTGTTATCGCAGCTATTTCTTTTACAGAACGTTCTTCAAAATAATACAATGTTACTATAGCTGCTTCTTGTTCGGGAAGTTTCAGAATGCACTTACCAATCATCTTTGAACGTTCTAGTTTTTCCATTTTCTCTAAAGCATTTTCGGATAAATCTGAATCTCCCTCCGTTATTCCTTCAATAAGTTCTGTCGCCTGGTACTTTTTATTTTTCCGAAGAGAATCTAACGCCTTTCGGTATGCAATACTATACAACCAACTTGAAAACTTTGCCTCTCCCCTATAACTATCCAAGGATTGGAACGCCTTTAAAAAAGTATCCTGTGCCACTTCCTCTGCCTCTTGGCGTACCTTAACCATGCGATATATTATAGTAAATACAAAGTCCTGATATCGGTCCACTAGAAAACCAAAGGCTCGGGTTTCGCCGTTTAACGTTCTTTCTATGTAATGTTGGTCGGTGGCTGTGCTCATTTTATGATAAGACGTTCAATCTACAGAAATGGTTACATAAAAGAAGAAAAGTTTTGGGTCTTGTGGTTCTTTCCTAAGCATAAAGAAACGTGCACCTTAACAAGAAAGTAAAAAATAATTGTAACCTAATTTAAAAATACGTCGTCTTAGGTTTAAACAAGTTCATTAATCAATTAAAAGCAGCATTATGGAAGTATTAATAGTAGGAATTATTTTCGGTGTCATTTTTGGCATTTTTTATCTGTTCGTTTCGGCACGAAATCGAGAGCGACTCGCTCTAATTGAAAAAGGTGCAGACGCTTCTATTTTTTATGGAAAGGATAGAAAGGTAACCCCTATGTGGAAAGTTATAGTTATTAATTTGGCACTGTTGTTAATGGGAATTGGAGTAGGAATATTTATCGCTGCAATTTTACATTATAATATGGGAGTTGAGGAAGAAATCGCTTTCCCGGGAACCATCTTTTTAATGGCGGGAATTGGACTCTTTTTAGGCTTCTACTTTACCAAAAAATTAAACGAAGACGCTTAAACCAACTCTATTTTTAGTGAAAAGGCCATTTCGAAAATTTAATCGATTTTCTTGATGGCTTTTTTTATCTTTCAAAAAAAATGTAGAACTAGGCCATCATAAAAATCTTATCTCTCAGGAAAACAGGTTCGTATTTCAGAAATTAACGTGAAGAGATCATTTAGGCATTTAATATACTTTCAACAGTGTAGTAATTAAAACAAAGGCATGAAAAAAAATAGTTGAAGCTTGGAAATATAATTGGAAAGTAAAGAGTTAAGAATTAATGGGGCGATAGGTGTAATGGAAATGATTGTAATTTTCTCTTCCGAGTTACATTCATCTTAAGCGGTGAAGGCATTGTTATTTAGTTATTAAGTTTTACATTGCTGTAGCTCGCTTTTATTCTAACCGCTTTCTGACTCTTTGTTCTAAAAAATCCATTGAGGATCACTCTTCCGCCATTCACATTTTTATCGATTTCAAGCGATGCCGGAGCACTGAAAGGAGATTTCTTTCCGTTAAAATAAAATGAAAATGCTGTATTGGGAAGTTGAATGGTCGCATCGGTATTTTCTAATGAAACGTCTATTAATTTAAAGTCGTTAGAAACATTATTGATAAATAAGTTTCCGAAGGAACCCGAGAGCATCGCATTATTATTCACTGTATTTATTTTAACATTGCTTGAATTTGCTTCCAAATTGATATCTTTCACTGTATTTATTTTACAATCTTCTACATAATTTACCTTTAGTCTTCCATTTATCCAATCATTTACCGAAACCGGTGCATAGGAAGCATTGATGAGGGTTTCACCCCCATCAATACTATTAGCAACAAATGTTGAATAATTGAAGTTTGCTTTGATATTATAAGCGTCTGCCATTTTTACTTCCCCATGACGCACATTGATATCGGTTTTAACTCCTTTGGGCATACGAATGATTAGTTTCTTTCTTACCTTTGGAAATAATTTATTTCCTTTTTTAGAACTCTGAATAAAAATAGTTTTATTTCCATTTTCATCCGTCTTTACTTCTTTCTTGTAATCGCCATCATAGTGATCATCAAATTGCTCTGCCCACTTCTCTATATCTCTTCCTAAGCTTTCGCCCCATTGTTCCATTTCTTTTCCAAAGTTTTCACCCCAGGCTTCCATTTTCTTACCAAATTCTTCGCCCCACTTCTCCATTTTCATTTCAAACTCAGGGCCAAAATTTTGTTCAAATTCTCTTCCGAAGTTATCACCCCACTCTTCCATTACCTTCTCAAAACCATCTGCCCATTTGTCAAGATCCGCCAGCCATGCATCTGTATCACGAACAGAAACATTAGTTCCGTATTTCTTGTTTAATTTTGCAACGTAACCTTTCTTATCCTGATCGTATTTCTCACGATCGAAAGTCATAGACCCGTGATTGTTGAAGTTATAATTTGTATAATGGTCTCCGGATTTAATACTTGGTCTTTCATTAGAAAATGGCCAACTAGGTATTTTCTTATATTCTGGCACATCGGGAACGACAATATTCCAATTCATATTTGCTAATTCATCGAAAATAGGCATGTCTTTTAGTGCCTCCAAACCTTCTAAATGCTGTAACGATTCCAATTCGTTAAAATCCTCTATAAATTCGGTGTCATTCCAAAGGCTTCCTTTACTTGAGGTAATCACAACTTTTTTACTATTGCCAAGAACATCTAGATCCCAATTTTTAAAGATTTCTTTCTTTTCTTTTTCTGAAAGTTTATCGCCTTCAATGTAGGCTTCTACTTCCACTCGGTCTTTATTCCAGGTTTCGAAAACTACATCTGTATGAGATGTGTTAACTGAAACCAACACATCGCTACCCACGTTAAAACTTTCTACATGGCGATTTTGTGCGACTACAATGGGCGCAAGAAGCAATATTACAATTGCGGTGATCTTATGACTGAATACTACTATATTGTTCATTTTCTAAATTTTTAAGTTCTTTTAATTTGTTTTTTAGTTTGAACAGCAAATCCAAACGTAATTTCAAATTATCGATCAAAGCAGTGATGGTTTCCTCTGTAGGACCTACTTCGTTCAATTCGGCACTTAAACGGGTATATTCTGTATCCAATTCGTTTAACCGAACCATATACCCATCAATAACTTCTTTATTCTCATCGTTAATTTGCAGTGTCGACAACTGCACATTGATTCCGGTTAAGTAAAAATCTTCCACTTTTTTCAGATCCGGCGAAATATCTCCCAAAGTAATCTGTGCGACTTCTGTTTTTTGCTCTTTTACGTTATTTGTATTGTCGACAATAGCATTCGTGTTTTCTTTAGATAATTGTTGATATCCAAAAAATCCAACACCAAAAGCTACCACGACCATAGCCGCGATCTTTAACCAGAAGAAGGATTCATTCTTCTTTTCAGTAAAATTTTTGTCTAATTTCTCTTGAAATCGCGCTTCATGTCCTTCAGACAAGCGCGGTTCTGTAGGGCAGTGCTCTTTCATTAATTTTCTAATATCCTGTGCCATATCGCAAATGTTTAAGTGTTTCTTTCAATTTTACTTTTCCTCTGTGAAGGTTTGTCCGAGATACATTTTCAGAAATAGATAGAATTCCTGAAATCTCTTCGTGATCGTAACCTTCCATTAAATACAACTTCACCACCATCTTATAATTTTCAGGTAAGGCTTCAATTGCATCGCAAATTTCTGCTGCGGTAACCTCATCATCAACTTCCCAATCCGTATCATCATCGGCTATATGCAATGTTTCTTCGTTTAAATCCTGTACATCAAGTTTTCTGGCTTTAATCGCGTCAAGACAAGTATTGATAACAATTCTTTTTAGCCAGGCTCCAAAGGTGACGTCGCCTTTAAACTGACTTATTTTCTGAAACGCTTTAATAAACGCTTCCTGCATTGCATCTTCTGCCGCGGCAGTGTCCTTCATATATCGCTGAGCTACAATGAACATTCCGTCGCAATACTGCTTGTACAAAGCCATTTGCGCTTTAGGATTGTTATCCTTGCATTGTTCAACAAGTAATGTATTAGACAAAACTGATGGTTTTTTTGGTTGCTGTTCGGTTAAAAGACGACACAAAAATCACAATGTGTCAAAATCTTAACTTTTTTTAACTTAAAAAAAATATAAAGTTGAGAAAAAGCCTACGTAAATAGACTAAATTGTAGTGAATCTAAATATTATGGAACAAAAATACACTGATTTTGACAAATTAAATCGACTGTTGGTGACGAGTTTTGGGGCCGAGAAATTTTATTATAATGCCGCTCAGGACGCTCATAAATCTGAACTAAAGCGATTCTTCAATTATATGGCTGTCGAAAGAAATAAGATGAGCCATAGTATTTCTAATGAACTTCGTTCAAGGGGCATTGAACCGCTAAAAAATGATATTGAGAAAGGAAATGTTGATCGTGACTGGCATCAGATTAAAGAAGCCTTAGAGAACTTTGATGCTATTTCTATGATTAATCAGTGCATTGCGAAGGACAAATTCAACATTCGAAAAATTGATGAAATGCTTGAGACTAAGGCACTGCCACAGGAAGTACTAACATTACTCGAGACTCAAAGGACCCAATTAGATTGGTATATTAAACAGGCTGAACAGCACAAGATTAATCCATTTAAAAAAGAGGCTGCTACCCGTGATGAATTTTTCCGGGAAAATAATTCAGAAAAACATTCAACGACTAAAGATTCAATTAAAATTATTGATATTAAAGCCGGATAAATAAACCTCCGTGATCACGGAGGTTTATTTCCAGAATATTTTCTATTCGTCCAACATTAAATTTAAAGTTACCGTAATATTATCTCTGGTCGCTTTAGAAAACGGACAAATTTCGTGGGCTTTATTAATTAATTCTTCTCCGGTTTTAACATCTACGCCCGGAATGTAACAATCCAGCGTTGCTTCTAAAAACGCGCCATCTTCGTCTTCACAAAACCCTATAGTTGCCGTTACGCTAAAGTCACTTGAAAGCTCAACACGCTTCTTTTTGGCGATTACTTGTACAGCACCACCAAAGCATGCAGCATAGGCGCTTCCAAAAAGTTGTTCAGGATTAACGCCAGCACCACCATCACCGCCCATTGATTTTGGCACAGATAGGTTTAAGTCTAGTTTCCCGTCTTCTGTAGTTACATGTCCTGCTCTACCTCCTACTGCTGTTGATGTGGCTTCATATAAAGTTTTCATAATTTCAATTTTTAAAGGGTTCGAAAAGAATGAAGATACCAATGAAATCTGGCTTTTTAAAAACTATATTCATAAAATTGTCATAAATTCACTTCGTGGCAAAAAACAAGAAACATAGTAGTGCGCTAACAAACATACAAGGTGTCGAACAGCCGACCTCGATAAACTTTTCTGCTGCAGAAAACCTTAAGAAGCATCGTAAAAAAACTCCCTCATCCAAAGAATTAATTGAAGGTATTACCACAGGTGATAAAACGGCATTAAGCCGCGGAATTACTTTAATAGAGAGCACAGCAGCAAAACACCAAATACAGGCAAAAGAGGTTATTGAGGGGTGCTTACCCTTCGCTAACAAATCGTTCCGAATTGGCATTACGGGCGTGCCCGGCGTTGGAAAAAGCACATTTATTGAGCAATTTGGCAAACTGTTGGTTTCCGAAGGAAAAAAGGTCGCCGTTCTTGCTGTAGACCCTAGTAGTTCTCTTAGCAAAGGAAGTATACTTGGCGATAAAACACGGATGGAGGAACTTGTAAAAGAAAAGAATGCTTTTATTAGACCCTCGGCTAGTGGTGAATCTCTAGGAGGAGTTGCACGGAAGACACGAGAAGCAATAATTTTATGTGAAGCCGCAGGTTTCGACTCAATTATTATTGAGACCGTGGGTGTGGGGCAAAGTGAAACTGCTGTTCATTCTATGACCGACTTCTTTTTACTTTTAAAACTTGCCGGTGCCGGGGATGAATTGCAAGGTATTAAGCGCGGAATTATGGAAATGGCCGATGCTATTGTAATCAACAAAGCCGATGGAGAGAATATAAAAGCTGCAAAATTAGCAAAAACTGAGTTCAATCGCGCACTGCATTTATATCCTATAAAAGAAAGCAACTGGAAACCAAAAGCACTGACTGTCAGTTCTTTAAATAATAAAGGAATAGATGATATTTTAAAAATGTGTGAGGCTTATTTGTTATTAACCGTTAAAAACGGATATTTTCAAAAGAAAAGACTGGAGCAAAATAAATTCTGGTTACTACAAACTATTGAACAACGATTAAAAAGTGATTTTTTCGGAAACCCCACTGTAGCAAAAGAACTGAAAAAACAATTAAAACTTCTCGATTCGGGCAAAACAACACCTTTTGAAGCCGCCAATCTACTCCTTTCTATCAATTAATTTCACATTGAATACTCGGGTGCATTGCTGGTAGATGCGTCGATTGATAACTTATATTCTTAAATAACCACCTATTTTGATCTATTAAGAACAAAAACTACAATAATGTATTTTTAAACCACACTAATTGTGCTTCCAAGCCCTGCTTTAACGAAGTTTTAGGGTCGTAATTGAGCAAACGACGAGCCTTGTCAATATTCGCTTTAGTACGAGATTGATCACCTGGACGAGCCGGCTTTTTTTCTATTTCAATCTTAACATCAAGTATGTCTTCAACTGTTTTGATACCGGTCTTAGTGGTATTCTCCTCTTCGGTTCCAAGGTTAAAAACTTCCCCATTACAAACAGCTTCCTTTCCAATTACACTTACTATTCCGTCCACAATATCCTGAACATATGTAAAACTACGTAGGTGCTCTAAACTACCCTCATATAGAGGAAAAGACTTTTTGTTTAACCCACAATCTATTAATCGGGTGTATAACTTATCGGGGCGTTCTCTTGGTCCGTACACCGAATATAATCGTAAGGAACAACTCTGCAATAGTCCCCTTCTCGAATAGGCTAACACCAGTTGTTCGGCTGCTAATTTCGTAACTCCATACCATGACGCAGGTAATGGGGCTTGGTCCTCGGTCAAGGTAGCGTATAATCCATAAATTGAAGAAGTCGCAATATTTACAAAGAAAGGCTTCTTCTGTAACAATTCTATAGCATCTAACATGCGTTGTGTCGCCACCACATTATTAGTAATATAATCGTCAAAACTGCTGGTAACTGCAATTCCGGGTTGGGCGGCGAAATGAAAAATATAGTCAATATCTTCTGTGATTACTTCTGAAAGTTCCTCTTTGCGGAGATCCATAGTAACCATTTCTACACCCTTCTCTTCAATTTCCCTGGCATTTATTTCTTTTAATCGGAAATCGTAATAGGGCGAAAAATTATCCACACCTATTACCGAATGTCCCAAAGAAACTAATCTTTCAGCCGTGTGTGACCCTATAAATCCCGCAGCACCTGTGACTAATATTTTCATTCAGTATAGTTATTCAATATTTAAAATCCGGATGTCAATAGGCTAAATTAAGCTCCCATAATAATCCTGCATTTCAATCTGCCAATGGCATCCAACTTCAAAAATACCATCTTTTTAACGGTTCTATTTTAATAATCTTCAAATTGTTTAAAAAAGAAATACTTTTGCAGAAATATTTTACCTATCCATATGTACGAATTTACCATAATTGTTCCTGTCTATAATGAGGAAGACAACCTGGAACGTGTTGAAAAGGAATTGCTAGCCTACACAAAAATTGCTTCAAAGAAAACAGCAATTCTCTTTGTTAACGATGGGTCAAAAGATGAGAGCGAAAGGTTAATAGCTACCATCTGCAGTAGAAATGAGGCTTTCCATTACATAAACTTCAAGGAAAACAGAGGGTTAAGCGCGGCGATTAAAGCAGGATTTGATCACGTTGAAACTGACTTAGTAGGATATATCGATTCCGATTTGCAAACAGCACCCGAAGATTTTAACTTGTTACTAGAACATATTGATGAATATGATCTGGTGACCGGAGTACGCTCCAACCGAAAAGATTCTTTTGTAAAAAATATGTCCTCAAAAATTGCTAACGGTATACGACGTGCTTTCACGCATGACGGAATGGATGACACCGGCTGTCCTTTAAAAGTTATAAAAACCAGCTACGCAAAAAGAATTCCTATGTTTAAAGGACTGCATCGATTTCTTCCCGCGATGATCCTCCTTCAAAACGGAAAAGTTTTGCAAGTAACCGTACAACATTTTCCAAGAATCGCAGGAACAGCTAAATTTGGCTTGTGGAACCGACTGCTGGGCCCCTTGATGGATTGCTTTGCTTACCTTTGGATGAAGAAAAAATATATAAACTACGAGGTTAAAAGTAAAGGATGAGTAATTGGGCGATCTATGCAATTGGATTTCTAGCACAAATTCTCTTTTCAGGAAGACTATTGGTTCAATGGATCCTTTCAGAAAAAAGTAAACGCGTTGTTACCCCCTCCCTTTTCTGGAAATTAAGCCTATTCGCTTCCTTTTTACTATTTGTCTATGGGTATCTCCGTGACGATTTTGCTATTATGTTAGGGCAGGCTCTTACCTACTTTATTTACATTAGAAACTTACACCTTCAGGGACAGTGGCAAAAAGCTCCTAAATTATTACAATGGTTTTTATTAATTTTTCCAATCCTTATTGTTATCTATACTTATAATAACGGTGAATACGATATAGAACAGTTGTTTAGAAATAAGGATATTCCATTTTGGTTACTAACTCTGGGAATAGTATCTCAAATTATTTTTACCCTGCGTTTTATTTATCAATGGATGTATTCAGAAAAAACAAAAACTTCGCAACTCCCGTTTGGATTCTGGCTAATGAGCGTTATTGGAGCCTCACTCATCTTAACCTATGCGATCTTTAGAAAAGATCCGGTTTTATTTGTAGGCCATGTTGCAGGCTTAATAATCTATATAAGAAATATATTTATCTGGAAAAAACAAATAAATGCAGCAACTGAAAAATAATCATATCCTTATACTAGTTTTTACCTGTTTCGCGATCTTCTTTGTAAACCTTGATGCGATTTATGTGAATATTATGGAAGCCCGTAATTTTACCACAGCCAGAGAAATGCTAAACGATGGCAACTGGATTCTTACTACACTAAATGGAGAAGCGCGCTATCAAAAACCACCACTACCAACCTGGCTCGCTGCACTATCGGCCGGGGTATTCGGACTGAAGAGTTTAACCGCCTTACGATTACCTTCGGCAATGGTAACGCTGCTTTTAATGCTATTTTCTTATAAGTTTTCGGTCAAGCTTACTCAAAATAAAACCCATGCATTTATAGGAACACTGATTCTGGCAACATCATTCTTTATTATTTTCTCGGGTAGAAACGGACAATGGGACATCTTTACCCATGGCTTTATGATGGTTACCATTTATCAATTATTTCTCTTCTTCGCTTTCAACGAGAAAAAATATCAGCGAGCACTAATAGCGGCGATATTTTTTGGATGTTCCTTTATGAGTAAAGGTCCGGTGTCATTATACGCTTTGTTATTGCCTTTCCTTATTTCCTTCGGAATTGTTTACAAATTCAAAGGAATGAAGTCAAGAATAATTCCGTTGCTAATTTTTCTTATCATCTCACTAATACTCTCGGGTTGGTGGCATTGGTATACTCTTACCTACGATCCACAAGCAGCTGCAGCGATTACCGAAAAAGAAGCTACCAATTGGATAAGCTACGAAATTAAGCCCTTTTATTATTACTGGAGCTTCTTCACACAGAGCGGAATTTGGACCATCCCTGCGTTTATCTCACTCCTCTACCCATATCTTAAGAAACGTGTTTTTAACCAAAAAGCCTATCGGTTTACATTCCTTTGGACTATTATTTCGGTGATATTATTATCTATCATTCCGGAGAAAAAGTCAAGGTATCTATTACCTGTATTAATTCCTTTGGCCCTAAACACAGGATTTTATATTGAATATTTATTTAGAAAATTTTCTGAAACTAAAGATAAGCGTGAAACCCTTCCTGTATATTTCAATTTTGGATTGATCGCAACAATTGGCCTTATTTTTCCAGTGGCCGGGTTCTTTTTTCTGAAAGACGATCTTGCGGGTAATTGGGCTTGGTTCATTATTCTTTCTGTCGCATTGTTCAGTATTGGATTTTTTATGCTTCGGAATCTTTTCCGAAGAAATATAAAACCTGTATTCTATTTAACCATCACTTTTATCGCAGCCATTATGTGCTTCGGAATGCCCCTAGCCAAAATTCTAACCATTAATCCTGAATACAAAGGTCTTTCAGAATTAAATAAATGGCAAACTGAAACTAATCTGAAGGTTTATGAATTCACCTACTTCACCCCCGAATTAATTTGGGATTATGGCGATACCATCGAAGTGCTCGCTTCGACCGATGGGAGTGTTAAGATTCCTCAAGAGGCTGCATTCGGCATTCTGGTAGCTAAGGAAGACAACAACCTTTTTAATACTACCTTTAAAGATTTTAACATCGAAAAAGTCGTACGATACGATATGAATGCAAAAGGTCCGGGAGACCGCTCTCACAAGACACGGCTTTGGAGAGACCTATATGTAGTTTCACGAAAATAGATTATGCCCGTTTTATGAATTTTGTATGCGCCCATTGTTGAAGGTGATAGGTTCCCAAACCAATAAAACCTCCAAAAAACATCCCTGTAATTACATCTAAGGGATAATGAACGCCTAAATAAATGCGACTGTAGCCCAATAAAACAGCCCAAAACAATAAGAGGAACGGTAAATATCTATAGGTTTTTCTCAAAAGCAAACCTAAGAAAACTGCCGCCGCCATCGAACTTGCTGCATGTGCTGAAAAATATCCGTAGCGGCCGCAACCCCCGGCTATTAATCGCATAGATTCCTGTAAACTTTCGACTCTACACGGACGAGGACGTTGAAATAATACATATTTAAAAAGGTTCGCCAATTGATCTGAAGCCGTAATCATTAAGGCTGCACAAATAAGCACAATTAATGTTCCTTTTCTTCCCAACTGTTTATAGACTAGAATTAACAATACAACATACAAGGGAATGGACGCCCATTTTTCGGTTACGAATAGCCAAAAAGGATCCCAAGTCTCGTTTCCAAGATTATTCAGGAATAAAAATAGTTCGGTATCTAACTTTAAAAATTCTTCAATCATCCTCGTATCTGGCTATTTCACGATCATAGAATTCTGTTGCTTCCCGAATAAAATTTTCAGTTTCGGTTTCCAGTTCCTTCTGGTCATGAGTATCAAAATCTTCTAACCACTCTACTTCATCGTCTTCCAGATTAATTATAAATCGAGGAAATTCTGTGTGAATTACAAAAATTGCCGTGGGATAATCGCTATTATCGCCTAAAAGATATTTTGGAAAGTCCATAAAAGGAAGTTTAGCTATGACGTTACTTTAATTCGAAAAACAAAAATACAGATTATCTCTTAAGCTATAGCCCTTCTGCCGGAATCAATTTTTTTGAGAGATAGTTAAACCTTAAATATAACATCACAGCAGAGGCTGTAAGTCCGGCGAGCAAGCCAAACCATATGCCAGAACTACCGTAATCTGTGTACATACTCAAATAGTAGCTTACGGGAAAGCCTATGATCCAATACGCAATAAAGGTAATGACCATGGGTATTTTCACATCCTGCATTCCTCTTAAGGCACCGAGAACAACCACCTGCAATGCATCACTAATTTGAAACACGGCTGCAATAATTAACAATTTGGAAGCAATACTCACCACCTCAAAATTGTCTGCAAAATCCATAGGGTCGTCTAAATCTAAATAGAGTTTAGGAAGAACGGTATTAAAGATCATAAAGAATATTGCAAAAACAACCGCTAACAAGGTTGTAAGTAGAAATATGGATAGCGCAATTCGTCTTAATTCTTTAAAGCGTTTTAGTCCCTTTTGGTTTCCAACTCTAATCATCGCGGTTACACTAAAGCCCATTGCCACCATAAAAGTCATGGAGGCAAGATTTAAGGCGATTTGATTCGCTGCCTGAGGGTTTTTACCTAAAATTCCCGAAAGCCAAATGGCCGCTGTAAAAACCGCGACTTCAAAAAACATTTGCATCGCCGAAGGAAATCCGAGATTGATCATCTTCTTGAACATTTGTTTTGACAGCTTAAAAAGCTTAATGTTTAAAACGTATGCTCTCGATTTATGATGCTGTGAAAGTCGGTACCAAAGGTAGGCGACCATAATAACACGGGAAACGAGAGTTCCTATGGCAGCACCCACAATACCTAGCTCCGGAGCGCCAAATTTTCCAAATATAAATATATAGTTAAGGATAACATTTACAATATTTGCCGCTATCGTTGCATACATTGGATACTTAGTCATAGACAAGCCGTCACTAAACTGTTTAAATGCCTGAAATACAATTAAGGGTATTAACGAAGCAGCCACCAAATTCAGATATGGCATGGCGAGATCAACAACCTCCGGGGGTTGTTTCATCGCGTACATTAAAGGCTTCGCAATAAATACCATGGTAAATAAAGCAATACCCAACACGGTACACAAAAAAAGTCCGTGTTTAAATGATGATTTACCCTTATCGAAATCACCTTCACTATCGGCTTCTGCAATTAACGGTGTGATCGCGGTAGAAAATCCAATTCCCAACGACATTGCAATAAACATAAAACTGTTTCCGAGCGAAACTGCGGCAAGTTCGGCAGTACCTAACTGACCCACCATTATGTTATCGACTAAGGCAACAACGGTGTGCCCTAGCATTCCCAAAATAACAGGTGTTGCAAGAGAAATATTATATTTAAATTCTTTAGTGTAGCTAGCTAGGTTCAAAAAAATATTTTGGCAAATATAAGGTGGCTAATTTTAATATATTAGTATTCTAAAAAATATACTTTGCCCAGACGACCTCTTAAATCGATTACTGAAAAAGACAAAACGAGCATAAAAGACTCGTTTAAAGCTATGCGCACCATTCCAAGATTTTTTAGAGAGATCTGGAATTCTAGTCCGAAGCTTTCCTTTATAAATGGTTTGAGCAGACTCTTCAATGCTTTTACACCGGTGGTGATACTTTGGATAGGCAAATTAATAATCGATGAGATCATTCTTCAAATATCACTTGAAATTCCCGATTATACCACGCTTTGGACTTACGTAATCATAGAGTTTTCGGTGGTGATACTATCCGATCTTTTAGCACGGCTTACCAACTTAACCGATGGCTTATTGGGGGATCTTTATTCAAATATGTCTTCAGAAAAAATTATTCGGAAAACGAACGAGCTCACCATGGAGCAGCTTGAAGATCCCGAATTCTACGATAAACTGGAGCGGGCACGTACTCAAACTAACAGTCGGGTAAATTTAATGAGCAACGCCCTTAGTCAGGCAGAATCTACTATTTCAATAATCTCACTAATCATTGGCTTAATTTATTTTGAACCAATTTTAATTCTAATTTTAATTTTCAGTATTGTCCCGTCGTTTATTAACGAAATAAAATTTAGCTCACATCGATATTCTTTGGCGAGAAGTTGGACAAGTGAGCGCAGGGAGCTTGATTACCTTCGTTACATAGGCGCTAATAATCAAACAGCCAAAGAGATAAAGCTATTCGGCTTAACCGATTTTATTGCAAAAAGATTCAAAAGCTTATCTGATAAATATTACGAACTCAATAAAAAACTTTCTGTAAATCAGTCTATTTATGGCTTTGTTTTTAACATTATTGGTACGATTTCTTATTATGGCGCCTATGTTTTTATCATTTTTAGGGTATTGAGTGGTGTAATCACCCTGGGAGAATTGACCTTCTTATCCGGCTCCTTTAACAGGCTAAGGAACAATTTACAAGGCTTTTTTACGCGCTTTACACGAATTTCGGAAAGTGCACTATATCTTCAGGATTACTTCGATTTTATAGATATAAATGTTGAAGAAACCCGAACCAAAGTAAATAAACTTCCCGACAAAATTCTTGAGGGTTTTGAGTTTAAAAATGTTCATTTTGCGTATCCCGGGAGTGACAAAACGGTATTAAAAGGAGTAAGTTTTAAGCTTAAAGCTGGAGAAAAAATGGGTTTTGTAGGACAAAATGGAGCGGGAAAAACCACATTGATAAAGCTTATTCTAAGGTTTTATGAGCCAACAGAAGGTGAGATTTTGTTAGATGGCATTAATATTAATACTTTCGATAAGGATAAATACAGACATAGATTCGGAGTTATTTTTCAGGATTTCTTCCGTTACGAATTCAGTATTAGGGAAAATATCGCTGTAGGAAACATAGCCGAATTATTCAATGATGAAAAAATAAATTACGCTGCTTCAAAAAGTTTAGCCAATGAAATAATTTCAGAAATGACTAAAGGGCTCGACCAACAACTGGGAAGAAGGTTTGCTAAAGGGAAAGAGTTAAGTGGTGGCCAATGGCAAAAAATTGCATTAGCTAGAGCTTATATGAAAGATGCGGATATAATGATCTTGGATGAACCTACATCGGCTCTTGACGCACAAGCAGAATACGATGTATTTGAACGATTTATTGGTTTAACGGAAGGCAAAACCAGTATCATCATTTCTCATAGGTTTAGTACGGTTAGAATGGCAGATAGGATATTGGTTCTGCAAGAAGGAAAGGTACTTGAACTTGGTACTCACCAAGAACTTATGGATTCTCCCAAGCTATATGCCGAACTTTTTAAACTGCAAGCTCAGGGTTATAATTAAAATTGATACATTTATTCTTTAACCAATATTATAAAAAATGCAATCGGCAGCGAAAACACCCCAACAATATATTGAAGAATTACCGGAAGAAAGAAAAGAAGTTATTTCTAAACTGAGGCAAACCGTGATCGATAATCTTCCAGAGGGTTTCAAAGAAACCATGGGTTATGGTATGCTGGCTTATATAGTGCCATTTTCTGCATACCCGGACGGATATCACTGCGATCCAAAAACTCCCTTACCTTTTTTAAATATTGCATCACAAAAAAACCACATCGCCATTTATCATTCGGGGATATATAGCGATCCTGAACTTTTAGAATGGTTTACAACAGAGTATCCAAAACATGTTACCGGCAAACTCGATATGGGTAAAAGCTGTATTCGTTTTAAAAACCCCAAAAAGATTCCGTTTAAACTTCTGGGCGAATTATTCACGAAAATGACGGTAGAAGATTGGATAAAACGCTATGAGAGTGTGATAAAAAACCGATGAAGTATTCAGATTTCGTTTTTAATTATTTTCTGAAATGCCCTGAGCTTGATATAACCTCCTTGCTAAAAGTTTCTCCCGACTTAAATCTAGAGCCGTTTCCGTATACTTCTTTTATTACTTCTGAAGAAACCTCAAACTTGAGTGAGCTTTCTATCAAGATAAACAATATGCTAGGCAAACAGGCGGAAGCGTGTTTTGAAGCTTATTTAGAGAATTGTGATCGATATCACAAACTTGTTTCTAATATTCAAATTAATGGAGCGCAAAGTACCATAGGGGAATTAGATTATATTATTTACGATAAAGATTTAAAAGAACTGGTGCATATTGAATTGGCTTGTAAGTTCTACTTGTTCGATAACAGAGCATCCGGGATGGGATTAAAAAACTGGAAAGGTCCCAATTTAAAAGATTCGTTATACGATAAACTACTTAAATTAAAAAACCATCAGTTCCCCCTTTTATTGGCTTCAGAAACAATAGATGTACTAAGCACTTTAGGGATCGACCCTGGTAACATTCAGCAACAGCTATGTTTAAAAACTTTTCTTTTTATTCCGAAGGGATTTCAGAAAGAACACTTAAATGAATCTTACAGAAGCTGTGTAGTGGGAACCTGGATGAATTACAGCGAATTTTTATCCGAAGATGAAAGTGCTATATACGCAATACCAAATAAAAAAGAATGGTTAATTCCTCCAGAGAATATGGAGTCTTGGTATTCATTTTCAGAAGTAAAAAATTATATAAGTGATGCACTTTCAGCTAAAAGATCTCCCTTAGTATATAAAAAGAAGGCAACAAGTTTTAAAAGGTTCTTTGTGGTTTGGTGGAAATAAAAAACCGCAAGAAAAATAAATTTCCTGCGGTTTAGTTAGGCTAAAATTTTGTTTAAATTAAGGCTTTAAACGTGCTCTTACTCCTACTTCCGAACCAGCTACATGACCGGCACCATCGGCAACTTTCAAGACGATAGCGCCATACTCAACCGGTAAATTTACATTTGTAACAGTAATTGTAAACTCGGCAGTTCGTGACCCTGCAGGGACAACAAAACTAGCAGGAAGTGTATAATTAGCGGCATCGATCTCTGTAAGCTCAAGATTTGCTTCAACAGGGAAACTTCTGTCCTCTGAAGAGACATCACTTACATAAACCTCGATTCCTTTTTCTTCAGAATCACCCGGATCAAGCGAAACGTTCTGACTTCCAACAGTACCGGTAAGTCCAACTACCGGTAACCGTTCTGTTTCATATTCGTCGTAATCTGTTTCACATGCCGTAAAAGCAACTAGTGAAACAAATGCTAGAATCAATATATATGTTTTTTTCATAATAATAATTTTTAAAGATTAATAACCAGGATTCTGAACCAAATTAGGGTTAGTATCAAGTGATGTTTGTGAGAAAGGCATCTGGAATTTAACATCCCCTGCTGGTAAAGATAAATCGGCAGAAGGTGTTCCAGATCCATCAGCAAGATCACCTGTGTTAAGTCTTTCAACTCCTAATCCCCATCTCTTAAGATCTAAGAATCTTTGGTATTCGAAAGCGAACTCTAATCTTCTTTCTAAACGGATTGCATCTCTAAGAGCATTCCCTGTTTCTCCATCCGGTGGCGTAGTATAACGTTTTGTTCTTACTTCGTTAAGAGCAGCAAGCGCTAATGCCGGCTGATTAAGATTAAAATAAGCCTCGGCTCTGTTAAGGGCTGCTTCAGAAGCTCTTAAGATTTTGTAATCTACCTGACCGTTATTCTGTCCTGCACGTCCAAAAAGTTTTCTGATGGCATTGAAATCTGATCCTCCATTGGAAGCATCAAAAATATAAGCTTCTTTTCTGATATCATCTGCTGCATACAAATTTACTAATTCGAAAGACGCAACATATTCAGGAAGCAAAGCGTTAGTAGTTCCTTGAGCCCAAGTAATACCTATCTGATTTCCTAATACTCCTGTTTCATTAGGGATAAAGAAAACAAGACCATCGCGATTAGAATCGTCCCAAATACCAACAAAATTATCTCTACTAGCAATAGATGCTGAAACTGCTTCAGCAGCATCGGCTGCAGCTTGCCATTGTCCCATATAAAGGTAAACTCTAGATAGTAAAATATTTACAGCATCACGCCCCATTCTACCATCAGGATTATCCTGATTGATCGATAGAGCAGCATCAGTTAGATCTTGTACGATCATATTATATACATCTGCAACGTTGTCTCTTGCTGGTTCAATTTCAACATCTGCTGTAGTCACATAAGCAACACCAAGGCTACTGTTTGCATCTCCAGATTGTGTTGGAATTTTACCCCAAAAAGAAACTAAGTTAAAATGTCCCAATGCTCTAAGAGCTTTTGCCTCAGCAACAATATTATCCTTGTTCTCACCGGTGAAATCTTCAGCAAAAGCTAAAATTTGATTTGCACGGTAAATTAAGGAATAACAGTTAGTGTACATGGTAGTCATCGTAAGACTAGGATTGTAATCCCACTCATGTAGATACTGCTTAGTTCTACGTCCTGCCTGAGCTAAAGTCACGTTGTCTGCAAGTACATCGGGTGCACTTAACATTGAACCATTGTCACTTGAACCGTATATTCCACCTAAAGTAAGAGCAGAGTATGCACCACGAATGGCGTTTTCAAAATCCTGTGCTGTATTAAAGGCATTGGCTGTTCCAAACGCATCGTAAGGAACTTGGTTTAAATCATCATCACAGGAAACTAGAGCTCCCATTAAGAAGATGAGTAATGTAAATTTTATATATATTCTTTTCATGATTATTTTTTTAAAATTAGAAACTTACGTCAACTCCTACTTGATATGACTTTATATTAGGATAACTGTATAACGTTAACTCACCTGGTGCTACAGAATTTGTAAATGAAATCGTTTCTCCTGAAGAAAGTCCAACTTCCGGATCTCCATAAAACTCAGTAAATGTCAATAAGTTTTGACCAGTAGCATAAATTCTCAATCTACTAAAGAATGAATTCTCTAGAATCTGACTTGGGAATGTGTAAGATAAAGTTACATTTCTCATTCTAATATAATCACCTTTCTCCAAGAATCTATCAGAGTTGACATTTGTAATTTCATCTTGGTATAAAGGACTAGGATGAACATCAGTATCTCCAGGTTGTTGCCAGTAGTTGAAGGCAGAAACTGCCTGGTTACTATCAACGTTTACACCATCAGAATTCAAGTTAGCACGAACCTGGTTATTGATCCAGTTTCCTGCCTTGAATACGAAGTCTGTACGTAATCCCCAACCTTTGTACTTAAAGCTAGTGAAAAATCCACCTTCTTTATCGGCGATTGTAGATTTTCCTTGTAATACACGAGCATCCTCTGCATCAACAAGATCTTGCTGGAATACAGCTTCACCATCTGCATTAAGATACATTGGTCTACCCGAATCCGGATCAACACCTGCATAACGCACTAAGTAGTGTTCGTTGATCATTGCTCCTTCACGATACAATATGTTGAACGCGTTTGTAGGTGCAACATCTTCTCCTTCAGGTAATCTCACGATCTCTGTATCAAGGAAGATAATGTTTCCTCCAAGAGTCCAGGTAAAGTCATTAGTTCTGAAAAGATCTGCCTGAAGCGAAAGTTCAAGACCTCTGTTTTCAATTTCTCCAAGGTTACCCTGAATCGATCCAACACCAGATTCGTCGGCTTTTGGGATATTAAATAAAAGGTCATCAGTATTTCTAATGAAATAATCTACAACCCCTCTTACTCTGCTATTGAATAAGTTATATTCTAAACCGGCGTTAATCGTCGTAGTTGTTTCCCACTTTAATTCCGGGTTTTCAATGTTCTGTGGAATTGTAGCAGAACCTCCTGGATATGCACCAAACTGAACAGTACCCTGAGCAGCGTAACGTGTTATCCCGGATCTGTTACCCACAGTACCGTAAGAACCTCTAAGTTTTAAATCATCTACTGCATCAATATTGAAGAAATTTTCCTTTGCAATATTCCATCCAACACTTCCACTATAGAAAAGACCGTATTGATTGTCTGCTCCAAAGTTTGAAGATGCATCATAACGAACAGATCCAGAAAGTAAGTATCTCTCATCAAAGTCATAATCTGCAAACACACCATATGATACTAATGCCAATTTACTTCTTGTTGTATTGAAGTCGGTATTTTCGGCACCGTTGATTTGTGTTGAAAGTAACGGTGAAGGATATCCAATACTTCTTACTAAGTAACCATTGGTTTCATTGTAGTTATATTCGAATAAACCTAAAGCACTCAAATTATGACTATTCTTATCAAGATCGTACATAAGTCTGTTACTTACAGTAAGGTCGAATCTATATGTTCCTGTATCTAATTTATTTCCAGGAGTATCGGCGTTACCAATTAAACTATCCAGAATTCCACCCGGCTTAGAATAACCGTCTCTTCTGAAGTTTAAACTATTAATAGAGGTGTTAAATCCATAACTCCAGTTATCTGAGAATCTAACAACTGCATCAACGTTTGCTAATAAGTTATTATTGATATCTCTTGATGGCTCAGATAAAAGTGCTCCTCTAACGTTAAAGGAAGTACTGGTAGGAGAATAAACAGGGTCTCCGTTTTCATCTAAAACCACATTTCCGAATTCATCCAAAACAAATTCTGTTTCGTATGGATTGTAGTCATACATCGCTCTAAATGGATTCTGAACATTGTTTCTATCTCTTGGCTCATCACTTGTAGAACGAGAGTAAGAAACATTCAATCCTAATGAAAGCCATTCCTTGGCATCAAAATTTACATTCAATCGGGAATTAATTCTTTCGAATCCATCCAATTGATCAATAATTCCTGTATTTCTATCGTGACCAACAGAGAAGAAGTAATCTACATTTTCGGCTCCACCGGAGATCGAAACATTATTACTTTGAATCTCACCGTTTTTCAGCATAAGATCCTGCCAATCTGTTTGGTTGTCAATTAAAAACTGACGCTCCGGACTTCCAGGCTCCGTAGTAACACCCGGTAGTGATGACGCAGCATTCAAACCAAGAGCATTCATTTCTGCCTCGTATTGTAATTTCTGCTCCGCATCCATAATATCGAAATTCGGATTTACTCTTGATACTGTTCCAAATCGTGAACTAAAGCTTACTACAGCATCTTTATTTCTGTTACCACTTTTAGTCGTAATCACTACAACACCATTTGCTCCTCTAGATCCATATCTAGCAGTCGTTGCAGCATCCTTCAAAATAGTAATGTTTTCAATATCTTCATTTGAGATACTTCCAAGGTCTTCTTCTCTAACAGTAGCACCATCCACTATATATAATGGAGAAGATGCACCAGCTGTTAAGGAACCTGTACCACGAATTCTCACAAATGCTCCTTGTCCCGGCTTACCATTCGCGGCAGTTACCTGAACCCCGGCAGCTTTACCTTGTAAAAGGTTATCAATACTAGTTGTTGCGGCGAGATCCGAAATTTCGGAAGCAGAAATAGAAACAACAGATGATGTTTGTACAGTTTGATTTCTCTGACTATACCCCGTAACCACAACTGTCTCTAACATCGCACCAGCGGCCATAGACACATCGATCGTGTTTGCTGCGCCTACCACTTTCTCCTGAGATTCAAAACCGACATAGCTATAGACTAATGTCTGTCCAACGGTAGCACTAATTTGATAATTTCCATCGAAATCAGATTGTGTTCCTGTACTTGTACCTTTAATAATAACATTGGCACCTGGTAACGGTACACCAACGTCATCAGTGATGGTACCACTAATCTGTTTTTCTTGAGCTAATACTATAGTAATATTAAAAAACATTAGTAATAACCACTTAACGTAACTTTTTTTCATGTGATTTTTTTAAGATTTATACTGAATTGTACTAAATAGGTTATGAACAAAAAAAGCTTGATGTATTTTCGGCTAATATTGTTCATTTTTATTCTTAAATCTATACTCTATATGATTATAATGTTAAGAATACATCAAGCTTAATTTGATCGACGGCAAGATAAAAAAAAATTACTGAATAATTTTGAGCCAAATTGCGATATATGTTAAATTATCAAAACCTTAAGTTTTCTTTAACATATTAAATTATTGTAAATAAATCGACCGTAATGTTATTAAAATAAAAAGTTCCTCACTATTAGTCTCTTATACTCGTGACCGTCATTGTGGGTAAATATTTATCCATTAAGTATACTAAACTGGTCATAGTAGCAGCTCCCAATTCTAGTTCTCGCTTGTTAACAGCGTCGAAAGTATCATTTGCGGCGTGATGGTAATCAAAATATCGCTGTGAATCAGGTCTTAAGCCCGCCAAAACAATAGATTCATCCTTTAACGGACCAATATCGGCTCCACTACCTCCTTTTTCAAAATAATGGATCAAATAAGGCTTAAACAGCATTTCCCAAGACTTTATCTCTGCAAATTTCTCATCGTCACAGTCAAATGAAAACCCTCTTGGCGTGAATCCACCCGAATCACTTTCTAAAGCAAATACGTGCTCCTCATTTTTTAGTTTTGCATTCTCCGCATATTGTCGCCCTCCACGTAAACCGTTCTCTTCATTCATAAATAAAACCACTCTAATACTGTGTTTAGGTTTATAATTGATTTTCTTCAATATTCGCAACACCTCCATAGACTGAACACAACCTGCACCGTCATCGTGGGCACCATCTCCCAGATCCCAGGAATCCAAATGACCTCCAACTACCATATATTTATTAGGATATGTACTCCCCGTTATTTCACCTATTACATTATAAGATTGAACATCGGGGAAGGTTTTACAGTTTTGTTTGAAATAGAATTTGAGGGTAGGAAGCAACTTTAAGGTATTACTTAAAAAATCTGCTCCTTTCGTACTTATAGCGCACGCCGGAATTCTCTCACTTGCAGGAAGGTCTCCATAGCTCATTGCGCCGGTATGTGGAAAGTCGTCTTTTCTTAAACTCATGGATCTAACTACTATCCCTACGGCTCCAAATTTGGCCGCTTCCATAGCCCCAGAATACCGCTGATCTACACAACCTCCGTAGGCCTCAAAAGTATGAATAAGATCGGCTTTCATGGGTCTATTAAAAAATACGATCTTCCCTTCTATTCTTTCTCTTCCGTAGCGTGCCAAATCTTCTATACTCTGAACTTCTACTACTTCAGCCTTTAAACCACCATCCGGCGTTGCAACCGAACCCCCTAAAGCGCAGATATTTGTAACACTCGTCTTACCCGGACCTGTCTCGATATACGCATATTCAGGAATACCACGTGTCCATTTTGGAACCATCACAGGTTCAAGCCAAACTTTGTCTAGCCCAAGCTTCTTTAATTCGGTTTCGGTATAATTCACTGCCTTTTCGGCATTAATACTTCCGGAGAGCCTTCCGCCAATATCATTAGATAAATGGTCTAACCAATCATAACTCTTACCATTTAATAAAGACATATCGTAAATACTTCGTAGTGTAAGTGAATCGGTCATGGTTTCCGACTGCGAGAAGCTTTCCGAAGCAAAAAGAAAAATAAGTATCAAGAAAAGTGTATTCCTCATTTGTTTGTTAATTATGTACTGTTATTTCTGAAATAAATTATTCGTGTTCCAAACGATCTTTAAATTCTGAGATCTGAGCCTTTACCTTCGGATCTAACTCCGGAAACTTAATATCATCATACTTCTGAAGCTCTTCTAAAAGAATACTCGCTACTATGTATCTCGCAACCGGCTTATCGTCTGCCGGGATAACGTACCACGGAGCATTGGATTTAGATGTTCTGCTTATCGCATCCTCATAACACCTCATATAATCGTCCCATAAATCTCGCTCGTCCAGGTCACCGGGAGAAAACTTCCAATTCTTCTCCGGTTTGTTGAGTCTTCGTAACTGACGTTTTTTCTGCTCTTCTTTTGAAAGGTGAAGGAAGAATTTAAATATTATAGTTCCGTTCTCCGCAATTGTTTTTTCGAAATTATTGATCTGTTCAAAACGTTTGTCCCAAAATGCTTCGTCCACATCATCTATAGTATTGATACCTGGAAGTCGCTCTCCCAGGATATAATCCGGATGTACTCTGGTCACTAGAACATTTTCATAATGCGTTCTATTAAACACCCCAAACTTACCTCTTGCCGGTAAAGCTATATAATGTCTCCAAAGATAATCGTGGTTTCGCTCCAGGTCTGTAGGCACTTTAAAGCTATGCACCACAACCCCTCTGCCGTTAAAATCTTTAAAAACCTCCCTGATAAGACTATCCTTTCCGGCAGCATCCATCCCTTGAAAGCAAACTAAAACAGCATATTTTCCATGAGCGTACAACTTATCCTGAAGCTCCCCTAATTGCTCTCTCTCTTTTTCCAGATGCTTCTCTGCCTTTTTCTTAGATGCTTCTAAATTACTTACAGTTGGTATTTCTGAAAGCTCTATTTTTCCAGTTACTTTAAAATCTGATGCCTTAATTGATTTCATGTATAAAAGTTTTAAAGCTAAAGATAACAAACATTATCTGAACCAATCCGGCGTTGCTATTATCGTGTGTATCGCAAGTAAACGAATATCAATAAATGTAATCACTGAAAACCTTAAAAGTTAACGCAGGGTTCCTTCTACTTGGAAGCAAAAGACCTTACATCGTCCTCACTTACTTCCGAACCACCTAAAATAATAAGACGTTCTACCACATTTCTAAGTTCTCGTATATTTCCTGTCCAATCGTATTCCTGTAACAGTTTTGTTGCCTTGGTCGAAAATTTCTTTTGGGCGGTACCATGCTCCTCGGCAATTTTCTTGGTAAAATATTCAATAAGCAATGGAATATCTTCACGCCTTTCATTAAGCGCCGGTACTTTTATCAGGATCACTGCCAAACGGTGATAAAGGTCTTCTCTAAAGTTACCTTCGGCTATTTCCTTTTTCAGGTCTTTATTAGTGGCAGCGACAACGCGCACATCTACCTTAATATCTTTATCGCTTCCCACTCTTTGTACCTTATTCTCTTGAAGGGCTCTAAGCACTTTCGCCTGCGCCGAAAGGCTCATATCTCCCACCTCATCTAAAAATATGGTCCCGCCATTGGCGGCTTCGAACTTTCCAGCCCTATCCTTGTTAGCCGATGTAAACGCTCCTTTAACATGACCAAAAAGTTCACTTTCAATTAATTCACTGGGAATAGCAGCGCAATTAACCTCGATCATAGGACCTTTAGAGCGTTCACTTTTTTGGTGAATCCAGTGAGCCACTAATTCTTTTCCAGTACCGTTTGGACCTGTAATGAACACACGAGCTTCGGTTGGTGAAACTTTCTCGATCATTTCTTTTATTTGAGTAATAGCTTCAGATTCGCCTATCATTTCGTAGTTCTTACTCACTTTTTTCTTTAAACGGGTATTTTCAACGACCAGTTCTTTTCTATCGAGGGCAATACGAACAGTATTTAAGAGTCGGTTTAGATCCGGAGGCTTAGAAATATAATCGAATGCGCCCAGTCTCATAGTGTTTACTGCAGTATCCAGATCGCCATGTCCTGATATCATTACCATAGGAACTTCGGGTTTTATCCTTTTCACAGCCTCGAGAACTTCAACACCATCCATTTTTGGCATTTTTATATCGCACAATACCAAATCAAAGTCATCCTTTTTTATAAGTTCAATTCCGGCAAGACCATCTTCTGCTTCAGTTACCTGATAGGTATCATTTTCTTCGGAAAGTATTTTGACAAGAACTCTGCGAATTGCAGCTTCATCTTCAATAATAAGTATTTTCGCCATTTTTAAAATTTAAATTTCATTCCAGCTCTCACGTAGAATGTATTGTCGTCATTGATTATATACGAGGTTTCCCTATTGTTATCCCGTATTCTGAATTCGTTATACACAGAATGCGCACCGTAAAGATAAAATAAAAGGTGGTCTGTAAAATAATGTTCGTAGCCTAAGCCAAAAAGCACCATGGTCATCGATACGTTTTCACCAACTACAGTATTGTCAGGAATAATAATGTTATTTTGTATGTTTCCGAAGAAATTATCTAAAGTCCCAAATGCCTGAAATGCATCTTTATGCGAATCGTTTAAATAATATCGAATATTAGACTTGGGAACCCCAACGGTATAGGTCCAATTAGAATGAAATTCTTTATAAAAGTTGACCAGAGGAAGTGGATAATTACGCCCTGGCGTTGTGGAGTAATTGAGCCCCATAATAAGTCGGTAGGGCTTTTCAACACTCTCATCTTTCCTCTCGTAAATCGCATAAACAGCTCCAAGATATATAAGGTCATCGCTCACTAATTTACCTTCCAAGTTCGAATTTACACGAACTCCCGCTTTAAAACCAAGCCGCCAATTATCTGTCAATTTATAAGTATACCCCAGATAAGCCTCCATTTGCTGAATATTGCTAATGGTTTCCGGGTCGAATGGTACGGGATCACCTATACTGATCTCGACATTACGATACTCTAAACCAATCACTAAAAAGCGTCCAGAGCCAACTTGAAGCGGTATTGGAGCTTGAACCAATGCGCGGTAGCGACTAATTGAGTTATTTGAGTTTGAATACGGAATATGTAAATATTCGATTCTGGCTAAATCTGTGGTTTGAGTAAAACCAAGGGTTGTCAGCATGAAACATGCGACAAACACTATAAAGTGTTTTTTCATAAATCATTTTTTGTTTTTAATCATCGGCTAAATTTGTTGAAAGATTACTATTGGTTGAATTGTTGTTATTATTGTCGTTATTGTGGTTGTTATCGTTGTAGTTACTTGCAAAAACATGAACATCGCGTTGTGGGAATGGTATGGTAACATTATTCTCACGAAAAAGCGCATCAATCCTAAATCGGATCTCACTTTTTATTTTCGGATCCACAAAGCTGTCGGTTATAAAAAAATAAACACTAAAATCTAATGAGGAATCACCAAAGTTTTCGAATAAAGCAAAGGGTTTCGGTGTTTTTAAAACTCCTTTTTGCTCGGCTACACTTTGAAGTAATAACTTTTCTACCTTCCTCACATCACTTCCGTAGGCAACACCTACACTAACCGACTCTCTGGTTGTCTTATGATTTTGAGTATAATTATATATTGATTCGGTAATAAATTTATGGTTCGGGATTATAATAATTTTGTCATCTCTTGTTAGCGCTCTGGTAGTTCTTAATTTAATCTCTACTACCCTACCTACTTTCCCGTTTATTTCAATAATATCTCCTACGAGTAAAGACTTATCTAAAATGATGAAAATCCCGCCAATTATATCCTGAAAGAGCTCCTGTAATGCTAGTCCTAAACCTACCAGTAAGGCAGCAGAAGCAGCAATAAACGGAGTCACGTTTATCCCCGCTAAACTCAATACCACAAATACAACGATGATATAAGTTATGTATTTTATAAACTTAAATACACTTATAAATTTATTCTTATCGGTACTGTCCATTTTTCGGGTAAACAGCACCCGAATCCACTTCAGCAAAAAACTGGCGATCACAAATGAAATTAATACAAGGAATAACAATCCAACAGTGATGTCAATTTGTTTATCACCTTCCCCAAAATGAACCCCGTAGTTTAGAAACTCCCGGATAGCACCCCAGATATCTTCCTTAACTACTTCTTCTATTTTCTCTGTAACCTGCTCTTGCACTTTATTTAATATTTAAGCCATTTAAATATCTCTTTATAGCTCGCTTTTTTTCCATACATCAAGATACCCACTCTATAGATCTTTGATGCAAACCAAACGGTTCCAATAAATGTCGCAAATAAAATTGTAATTGAGAGTATCTGTTGCCATATTGGTACACCAAAAGGAATTCTCATTAGCATTACCACCGGACTCGTAAAAGGGATGTATGAAAAGACTTGAGACACCGTTCCATGCGGATTCTCGATCACGGTAAAGAAACCAACATATACCGCCAGAATAAGCGGCATTAGTATTGGCATCATAAATTGTTGGGTGTCAGTTTCACTGTCAACCGCTGCACCTATTGCCGCATATAAAGATGCGTAGAGAAGATAGCCTCCCACAAAAAATAACAGAAACATTATAGTCAAATTTAAGAGAGGTAAATTGTTTATCTCCATCATCACTTCTTGTATAAATTGCGGCGACCCCGAATCTACTCCTTGCGTGATCATTTCTTGTTGTTGAGACGAAACTGCCGAAGGATCTATTCCAAAAATGGAACTTACCACTAAACTTAAAACACCTATTAGAACTACCCATACCATAAATTGAGTAATCCCCGCCAGAGAAGTACCAAATATCTTCCCGAGCAACAATTTCATTGGTTTTACCGATGAAATGATAACCTCTATTATCCTACTGGTCTTCTCTTCTATCACGCTCCTCATAATCATATTGCCATAGATAATTATGAACATAAAGAGTAAATATCCCGCAGCTCCGCCAAAAATCAACTTAAGCCCGGATCCTAATTTCGATGTTTCCTCACCTTTATATGTCTCAAGATGTGTATTGATCTTTATTCTCAATTCCTTTATTTGTTCGGCATCTATTCCGGCTTCTCTCAGTTTTACCGTATTAACTTTTTCCTCAATAGCATCTTCAATATCATCCATTACCACTAAAGAAGGTGAATCTTCACTATAAAAGGTAATATTATCTGCCAGGTCCTCTATTTTATTTGTCTTTGGAATATAAAGCAGACCATAGTTTTCATCTTCTTCATTACTTTTCTTTGCTTCGGAAAGGCTCATACCCGAAACCATGTTGTATTTTAAGTTATCGGTGCTTTCGAACTGATGCTGAAACAAACCACTTTCGTCTAAAACTGAAACAACTCGTACTTTATCATTGTTCAAGTTTGAGAGGTAAGCGACTAAGGTGAAAATTCCGACGAAGATCAACGGACTCAAAAAAGTCATGATAATAAACGACTTGTTTCGTACTTTATTCAGGTATTCTCTTTTTATAATTAAGGAAAGATGATTCATAATCTGGAATTAGTTGTTGCTAACAGTTTCAATAAAAATATCATTTGCAGAAGGAATAACTTCCACAAAATGCGAAAGCTGCCCCTTGGAGGTTAAGTAACTAACCAAATCATTGGGAGAATCCCCCTCAGGAATTTTAATTTTATACTGCAACTCGTCATTAATACTCTTAAACGATGCCGGCGATATCTCGAAGCGACCTTCTAACTCTGTCAATACTTCTTCCCTATTGTTGGTTTGTAAGCCAACCTCGAAAGTATTCGATTTATAGGCGCGTTTAATATCGATGAGTTTACCATCGAGAATTTTATTCGATTTATGAATTAATGCGATGTGATCACACATTTCCTCTACAGATTCCATTCTGTGAGTTGAAAAAATCACCGTTGCTCCTTCATCGCGAAGTTTCAGGATTTCATCTTTTATCAAGTTTGCATTTATGGGATCGAAACCACTAAAAGGCTCATCAAAAATTAGTAATTTAGGTTGGTGCAAGACAGTGACGACAAACTGTATTTTTTGTGCCATACCTTTAGACAGTTCCTGTATCTTTTTATTCCACCAATCCCCAATTTCAAGCCTGTCGAACCAATATTTTAATCTGGTTTTCGCCTCCTGATGAGAAAGTCCTTTTAGCTGAGCCAGATATAAAGCCTGCTCTCCAACTTTCATAGATTTATACAAACCTCTTTCCTCCGGCAGGTACCCAATATTCTGAATATGCCGAGGTTTCAACACTTCTCCGTCTAAAAAAACCGATCCTGTATCGGGCATTGTAATTTGATTAATAATTCTAATGAATGTTGTTTTGCCAGCTCCGTTCGGACCAAGCAGTCCGAAAATACTTCCCTTCGGAACTTCTATAGATATATTGTTGATCGCTTTATAGTCTCCAAAGGACTTTGAAACGTTATTGGCTACTAAGAGTTTTTCCATACTATGGTTTGAGTTAGGTAAATATATTGAATTGCAAGTGAAGCACTCTTCGTATTAAGAGTATTTTAAAACTATTTGTGAGTGAAACCTATATTTTGTTACAAAAACGGAGAAGAAATGAGGCACTTTGACTTGGTTTAAAAAACAAAACCCACCCTTTAAAATACATTGAAGGGTGGGAAAAAAATTGCTATGAAAAAGAAAAATTATCACTACTTAGAAGTAGCGACTTTCAAATATAAGTAAAATAATTAAATTAACGTTTGTTTAAGAAAACATATCCTTTACTTTTTCAAAAAACGATTTATCTTCTTTCTCCGGCTTCGGTTGAAAATGTTCATCATTACTCATTTTCTCGAAAAATTCACGTTGCTCTTTAGTAAGATCTTTTGGTGTCCAAACATTCACATGTACCAATAGATCTCCGGTTCCGTAGCCATTTATACTAGGAATTCCTTTATTTCGAAGGCGTAGTATCTTCCCACTTTGCGTTCCCGATTCTACTTTGATACGCACCTTTCCGGTTACCGTATCAATTTCTTTAGACGTACCTAGAGCGGCTTCCGAAAAACTAATATAAAGATCGTAATGTAGATTATCACCTTCACGTTGCAAGGCTGGGTGCGGCTGTTCTTCAATTGCCACTAATAAGTCACCCGGTATTCCATTTCCCGGTGCATCATTCCCTTTCCCGGTAACTTTTAATTGCATCCCATCTACAACTCCGGCCGGAATCTTAATAGAAACAGTTTCTTCGGTAGATAACATTCCCTGAGCGTCTGCATTAGCAGGTTTTTTGTCTATCACCTGTCCGCTACCACCACAAGTACTGCAGGTAGCAGAAGTTTGCATCCTTCCAAGAATTGTATTCTGTATTCGCGTTACTTGTCCGTTACCGTTACAGGTTCCACAGGTACTATAAGTAGTTCCCTGTGCGACCTTCTTACGTTTTACTTTTATCTTTTTCTCAACGCCATTGGCGATTTCCTCTAAAGTTAACCGAACACGAATACGCAGATTGCTTCCTTTGATGGTACGGCGTCCGCCACCTCCGAAGCCACTAAAACCTCCAAAAGCACCGCCGAAAATATCTCCAAACTGACTAAAGATATCGTCCATATTCATACCACCGCCGCCAAATCCACCGGCACCTTCAAAAGCCTGATGACCATATTGATCATATCTTGCTTTTTTGTTTGGATCACTTAAGACTTCGTACGCTTCTGCTGCCTTTTTAAAAAGCTCTTCAGATTTCGCATCGCCGGGATTTTTATCCGGGTGGTACTCTATTGCTTTTTTTCGATAAGCTTTCTTAATCTCCGCCGCCGTGGCAGTTTTAGATACACCTAATAACTCGTAATAATCTTCTTTCATACTGTTATTGTCCTATAACTACTTTAGGGTAGCGAATTATTTTATCACCTAAAGTGTAGCCTTTTTCTACTACATCAATAATTTTCCCCTTCAATTTCTTCGATGGGGCGGGAATTTGAGTAATTGCCTCATGAATTTCGGCATCAAAGGTATCCCCTTCATTTGTTTCAATAACCTGAAGTCCTTTAGCCTTCAGAGTTTCTACCAGCTTGTTATGAATTAAGCTCACGCCCTTCAAAAGACTATCGTCTTCAGATTTATTAATCTCCTTCAGAGCTCTTTCAAAATCATCTAAAACAGGCAACATAGAGATCATAACCTCTTGGCCCGCAGTTTTAAATAATTCAATTCGCTCGCGTCCCGTTCTCTTTTTATAGTTTTCAAATTCTGCAAATAATCGCAAATAGCGATCCTTTTCTGTCTGCAGTTCTAACTGTGCATTTTCCAAAGCATCTACATTTTCATTGTTCGTCGTTTCATTGTCGACAGTAGCTTCTTCTTGAGAATTTAATTCCTCAACCATATTCTCAACATTTTTATCTTTCTTGCTCATAAATGAGTATTATTTTCTGTTTTTCTGAAGGGAGCAAAAGTACTGCCATTTCTTATAAAATGTCAAAATGTCACGGTATTATTTTAATATTTATTTAAGATGAAATCATTTCACGTATTGATATTTTTGCTGCCTTAACCATTAAAGAAAACTAAAAATGAAAAAACAATTTTTAAATATTGCGTGTATACTTTTAATATCTATTGGGGCGGTTTCTTGTAAAGAAAACACTAAGGACAGTGAAACTAATGAGGTTGAGGCTGTAGCTGAAGCATCTAACGATGCAACCAACTTTACAGTTGATACAGAAAAATCTAAAATATCATGGAAAGGTGAAAAACCTACTGGGACGCATTACGGAACTATTAAAATAGCTTCCGGGACCGTATCTGCTGAGAATAAAGATATTCAGGCCGGTAACTTCACGATCGACATGAAAACTATTGAAAGTGAAGATCTGGAAGGCGACTCAAAAGCAAATCTAGAAGCGCACTTAATGGGAACTGTTGAAGGGAAAGAAGGTGATTTTTTCAATGTAAACGCTTATCCAACCTCTACCTTTGAACTTACAAGCGTCGAAGGAGAAGGTGGAAATGTAACCGTGAAAGGAAATTTGACCATAAAAGATAAAACCAATGCGATCGAATTTCCGGCAACTGTATCCTTCCCCGGCGATACTATGTTGTTAAAGAGTGAGACTTTCACAATTGACAGAACCAAGTGGGATGTAAATTATGGCTCAAAATCGATCTTCGATAATTTGGGAGATAAATTCATATCAGACGAAATTGAATTAACCGTAGAATTACACGCTAGTAAGTAAAAAACGCTAGATACAAAAAATAAGGGCGGCCTGCGGCCGCCCTTATTTTTTTTCCAGTAAATCGTCTAAAGCCGACTCTAAGTTATAGTGTTTAAAAGTATATCCTCGCTGTTCTATTTTTCTTGAACTTACCAACTGACCCTCAGTCACCAGAATAGCCATTTCTCCTAGTGCGAGTTTTAAGAGAAAGGATGGTATATTTGGCAACCAGAACGGTACTTCCAACTTTTCGGCAATTTGTTTATTGAGTTTGTGATTAGTCACCGGATTTGGTGCAACTGCATTATAGATTCCTTCCAACTGATTTTGCAGAATATGAAAATAAATACCTACAATGTCGTCAATATGTATCCATGGCAACCACTGTTTCCCACTTCCTATTGCTGCACCCATTCCATATTTAATCGGTTTAATTATGGTTGGGAACGCACCTTCTTCTTTCGAAAAAACAACCCCGGTTCGCACTTTGGCGACATCCATCCCCAAGGATTTAAATTGCACTGCGGCGGCTTCCCAGGCTACGACTACTTCTGCTAAGAAACTATCATCTACTTCAGTATTTTCTTCAGTATAGAGCTTGGTTTTAGAATTCGGGTACCTACTCACTCCGCTGGCAGATACAAAGTGTAGAATGTTATGATCAATTTGTTGTAGCGATTCATAAATTAGATTCGCAGTATGTGTTCTGCTTTCTAATATCGTTTTCTTATAACTCTTTGTCCACCGCTTAGAGATGGTAGCACCAACGAGATTCACGATCGCCGACACCCCTTCAAATGCTTTCTTATCAATTTCATCATTGTCAGGATCCCAGTAAAAACCTTTATAGTTAGGCTTATCTTCTATTTTTTCACGACTGGTGGTAAAATAATTAACATTAATCCCATTCTCATGACAAAGTTCAACAAGTTTTGACCCTATTAGTCCGGTTGCTCCTGTAATGAGTACTTTCATTTTTTTTATAAAAATTACGAGTTTAATAAATCAAGTCCAAAGGGTTTAACGCAACATTATGAGTCTTTCAAAAACTCACATCACAGCGCGAAGCATTTGAGGAAAAAAATCACTCGAATGCTTCACTTTATAGCGCGAAGCATGTGAGGAAAAAAATCACTCGAATGCTTCATTTCACAGCGCGAAGCATGTGAGGAAAAAAATCACTCTAATGCTTCATTTCACAGCGCGAAGCATTTGAGGAAAAAATCACTCGAATGCTTCATTTCACAGCGCGAAGCATTTCTCTTTTTCCGGGAGGCCCCGGCAGTCGTTCTACGGTAAATCCAACCGCCTGCATGGCTCTTCGCACACTACCTTTCGCCGAATACGTTACAAGCACGCCTTTTTCCCTGAGAGCATTGTACATGATCGTAAAAATGGTCTCAGTCCATAATTCGGGTTGCACACGAGCCCCAAAAGCATCAAAATAAATAAGGTCATATTCATCCTGAGCTTTGATCTCTGAAAAGAATTGTTGCTTTTTAGTAAGACTAAAGTTTGATATTATTTCTGAAGTAACCTCCCAGGGTACCGAATGTAACTTTACAAATTCAGTTTCCGAAGCATTTAAAAGTGCAGGATAATTAAGCGCAGATATTTCTGAAGCTTCCACAGGATAAGCCTCTATCCCGGTATAATCTATCTTTAGTGGAATTCTCTCTGCTTCAATCGCCGTAAGAAAAGCATTTAACCCTGTACCAAAACCAATTTCTAATATAGAAATATGATCCTTTAAGGACGTATTCTTATAAAAATGAAGACCCGATCTAATAAAAACATGCATGGCTTCTGCGATAGCACCATGCTTAGAATGATATTGCTCATTCCAATCCGGAAGATGGATCGTTACAGACCCATCTCCGGTTTTAAGGAATTCACGTTTCAAATTTTATTGATTCTCCGGAATAAGAACTCCTGAAGACACAAAAGAAAGCGTACGTTTTGGCTCAGTAATTTGAGCTATCTCGTCTGCAGATTGTCCTGCATCTTCAGCATAATGACGTTGCTCATCAACACTCATTTCCTCAACAAAAGCGATTCCGTCAACAATCACTTCCTGCCCGGCAATATCTTTCGGCATAAAGAAACCGTAGTCTTTAAATTTTACCATCGCTTCTTCCTCGCCCATATCCATTTTCATCCAACAACCTTTGTTCTGACAAACTTCCTTAACTTCCGATTTAAATTTCACGGCTACAGAATCTCCCGGTTTCAAATTTTTGTATTTTTCTTGAATTTCTCCCATCGACAGAACATTCTCATCGTTGATTTCCTCCCCAAAGGATTGATAATTCATAGCAACCTCTTCTACTTGAGTTTCAAGTTGTGCTTCATCTTTTTTCTTATCCTCGTTACACGCAACGAACACAAAAGACAAAACTGCAATAAATAGTAAGTTTTTCATTTTAAACTTTTCAGAAATTAGTAAATAGATAATATACTGCAAATTTATCATATTTTTAGATTTTTTGTGGTCAAAAAAATGAGTATTTTTGCAGCTAAACACAATACCCTATGAATACCGTAAAATCACAACTCATTAACATACAAGTAGCTGAAAAATCCAGATTGGATCAAGTCGATTTCGACAACCTGGTCTTTGGAAGTACATTTACCGATCATATGTTCGAATGTGATTTTAAGAACGGAGCATGGCAGGAGCCAACAATAAGGCCTTACGGACCTCTTACCATCTCCCCCGGAGCAAAGGTTTTTCACTACGGACAAGCAGTTTTTGAGGGAATGAAGGCTTATAAAGATGAGGAAGGCAAAATTTTCCTCTTTAGACCGGTCGAAAATTTTAAGCGTATAAATAAGTCTTCAAAACGTATGGCAATTCCCGAATTTCCGGAAGATATATTCTTTGAGGCACTTCATAAGTTAATGGAACTTGATGGAGACTGGGTAAAACCCGGATTAGGTAATTCTCTTTATATACGTCCGTTTGCGATGGCAACTCAGGTTGGAGTATCTGCATCGCCTTCAGATCAATATAAGTTCATGATCCTTATGTCACCCGCACAGGCTTATTATACCGGGGATGTTCGCGTTGTGATCGCAGAGCAATTTAGCAGGTCTGCTAATGGTGGAGTTGGTGCGGCTAAGGCTGCAGGAAATTACGGAGCTCAGTTCTATCCAACCAACTTAGCAAGAGAAAAAGGATTCCAACAAGTGATCTGGACCGATGCCAATGAACATAAATATCTCGAAGAAGCAGGTACAATGAATGTATTCTTCCGAATAAATGATACTCTTTTTACAGCACCAACCAGTGATAGAATATTAGATGGCGTAACGCGAAAAAGCGTTCTGAAATTAGCCGAAAAGAACGGAATTCACGTAGAAGTGCGCCCGGTATTAGTTAGTGAACTTGTTGAGGCAGCAAAAAACGGATCGTTAAAGGAGATCTTTGGAGCAGGAACTGCTGCGGTTATTAGTCCGGTGAGCGCATTCGGGTATAAAGAAGACGTTTACGAAATTCCGAAACAGTCAGATAGCTATGCTACCAGATTTAAAACGGAACTCATGAACATACAGCACAACAGATCTGAAGATCCATTTGGCTGGAGATATCCAATTGGATAGTCTATAGTACATAGTTAATTGCAGCGCAAGAGGGATAGCAGCTAGCTACCGTGTAGCGCGAATAGCCCGACCCAGACTACTACTTTATAAGCGCGTCTGGGACTTGCCCAAAAAACTACATTCAATACCTATTTATTGAACTAGCAGCAACTATTTTTCCAGAATTTCTTTAATATTTGGCTTAAAATAATTGGGTCCTTTAAGCACCTTTCCATCTTCACGGTAAATAGGTTTACCGTCTGCTCCCAATTTACTCATATTACTACGCTGGATTTCATTAAAAACTTCTTCAATTTTATGTTGCATCCCATGTTCAATAATGGTTCCACACAAGATATAAAGCATATCACCCAGTGCATCTGCAACCTCAACCAGATCGTTATTATTGGCAGCCTCGAGGTATTCCTCATTCTCTTCGCGCATCAATTCGTAGCGAAGTAGATTTTTCTTTATCCCCAGATCTGCGGTTGGTGTTTCTTTAATTCCTAATCCAAATGCCGAGTGAAATTCGTGAACGGCTCCTATTTTGTTTTTCATACTTTATTCCGATTTAACGGGAGGTTTTAAATTGTAATATTTTTTTTGGCGTTCCCCATATACTCTATTTCAATCTCGAATTCGCAATGGGTCGCGCTTTCACTACTCGCTTCCAGCCCGTGCTTCGCTTTGACCTGGAGAGCTCAAACAAATAGCCTGCGGTAAACGCAGTCTAACCGTTCAATCGCTAACGCGAGATATGTACTTTACTTTTAAAATAAATATCACTAAACAACGATAAAGAGTATTGTTGATTTAGCGAAAGCTTAGTGCAAATTTGTATTTTTGCAGTCGTAAAACTACAAATTTATGTTTAGTACCGGTCAATTGATCTTCGCTCTTTTATTCGTGATCGCTTTTGTGTTCCTAATGATCTTTAGTTACCGAAAAGATAAACGACTTCACAAAAAACACTACAAGGGTAGCTTTTGGATCCTGATCGGGTTTCTAGTGTTTGTAGCACTGTTGCTATTCATCAAAACAGCATTAAAGGGATAAAAAAAGACCGTCTAAAGACGGTCTTTTTTTATCCAATTTCCTAAACCCTTTTAATTCTTCGCAGGCAAATTGCTAAAGTTCTTAGCGTAATCCAACATTTGAGATTCGAAGGACTCCGGCTGTACGATATCAAATCCTGTAATTTCGTCACCTTCCATTTTTGGTACGATCATAGGATTTACGAATCCGCTGTACGGCGCAGAAGTGAATTGTTTATTACGTTCAAGGATCTCTTTGTGTAACTCTTGATCAACTTTAACTCCGTAACCTTCTACTAAAGCTTCTACAGCCTCGTAATCGCCTTCAGATTTAATACGTTGTGTTTCACGTAAGAGTTGTCCAAACAGATCGTGTAATTTGTCGTAATCATTAATCTTGAAATAAGTCTTCCCATCACGTGTTACTTTTTCAATCACGTTATCTGCTTTTCCTTTTTCGTAAGCCCAGGCCGATACCCACTGACGGTTACGCATGTGAGCCTCTTCAACATCGTCTCCAAGATTTAAACGAATAAGTTGCGTCATCAATCCGTTTCTAATGTATCCGTCGTATGCCGCCATACCTACTTTTTTCCAGTCATCAACAAGTCCTAATTCCTGTAATTTTGGATTGTATAAATAGTACAGCCCAACTAGGTCGGCACGTCCCTCTTCTAATGTTGATGCGTAGTTTTTAAGTGTTTCTTTGGTTTCACCAACTCCCGGATTTAATTGTCCCGAGGCGTGTCCAATAACTTCGTGAAGAGCAGTGTGCAACTTATCTCCCAGTTGCCCGTATTCTTCTTCTAGTTCTAATTCTTCTTCGTCATGTACAAATTCTTTTAAACGCCCCGAATTCCCTGCATTGTTGTAAGCATGAATAATATTCCCTAAAGAAACAGATTTACTACCCACGGCAGCACGAATCCAGTTAGCGTTTGGTAAGTTAACACCAATTGGAGTACTTGGCGATGCATCACCGGCCTCACCCGCTACATTAACCACTTTGTAAGTAACTCCCACGACATTTTTCTTTTTATGCTCATCCATTAATGGTGAGTTATCTTCAAACCACTGAGCATTTTCAGAAAGAACTGCCATTTTCTGTGACATATCGAAATCCTTTATTTGAACGATGGTTTCGTAAGAACCTCTATACCCTAATGGATCGTTGTACACTTCTATAAAGCTGTTAATATAGTCGATATTCCCTTCGGTAGCAGCAGTCCAGGCAACATTATAATCATCCCATGTTTGCAGGTCTCCGGTTTTATAATATTCGATCAATAAACCAATAGCATCACCTTGTGCTTTATTTTCGGCTACTCCCTGAGCTTTTTCAAGCCATGAAATGATCTTATCGATAGCTTCACCGTATAGTCCACCCGACTTGTACACTCTTTCTTTTAGTTCTCCTTTTTCCTTAACCAATTGTGAATTTAAACCGTATGATAAAGGTTTGGTTGGATCCGGTGATGTTTTATTTGCATAAAATGTTTCTACATCCTTATTCGTAACATTTGGTCCGTAGAAATTTACGGCAGAAAGTGCAACGTTGTCTACGCCTTTCGCCTGATTTACCTTTTTAGCATCCTTATCGTTAAAGATCACTTCGAAAGCTTCTCCTTCAAGAGTAGTATTTGTCTCAGACAATAATGTCTGCAAATAGTCTGAAGAGAAATCCGGCTTTATTTTATCGTTAGAATAATGGTGGTGGATTCCATTTGAAAACCATACTCGTTTCATATAGGTCACAAAATTCTTCCAGTCTTCAGAACTTTTATCGCCACTATAATTAGTGTACACATTTTCGAGAGCCTTTCTAATGGTTAAATTATGTCTGTAGTTTTGATCCCACATAATATCGCGACCTTCCAATCCGGCTTGTACCAAATAGTACACCAACTTCTGCTCTTTAAGTGAAAGTTGTTCCCATCCGGGTATTTGGTACCGTAGAACTTTAATGTCGGCAAACTGCTCTACCAGGTAGTTAAAATCGTCTGTTTGTACTTCTGCAACTTCGGGTTCTGTTTTTTCTTTTTTCTCATCGGCACAAGAAAAGAACAGTAATCCACTCATAGCCATTGCTATAAAAAAAGTATTCTTCATTTTTAGTTTTTATTGGTTTTCAGCAAATGTAGCAAAATATTGAATGTTAAAAATGATTATCTTAGCACAAATAATTAAATTCCCCACAGTATGAAATTAATAAAATACCTTTTATTTCTAATCCTAATCGTTTTAATTGGTGGTACTATCTATTTTGCCACCAAGGATGGTAGTTTCGACGTCGCAGAAAGCAAAGTCATGGCAGCGCCGGCCGAAGTGGTTTACAACAATGTAAAAGACTTTAAGAACTGGGAAGATTGGGGACCGTGGATGGGAACAGACCCGGATATGAAGATTCATTATGCCGAAAAAACAGAAGGTGAAGGTGCTTCCTATTCGTGGACAAGCGATCATATGGAAGTTGGTAATGGAGCAATGACAACCACTAAGGTAATTCCGAATAAAGAAATTAACCAAACTATTACGTTCAACACTCCCCTAGGCGATTCGAAAAGTGATGTTTATTGGTATTTTGAAAACACGGAAAACCCAGGAGAATCTAAAGTCACTTGGGGAATGAAGGGCGAACAATCGTTTATGGAAAAGATTTTTATGTCGTTTCAAGAGGGAGATATGGACACGGCGATCTCTGAAATGTATAAAGAGGGATTAGATAGTATAGAAAATGTGGTCGTAAGAGAAATGAAACAATTTTCGATCAACGTTGACGGTATTACCCGATATGGGGGAGGCTACTATATGTATATGACTACCGCTGCTAAACAGAATGAAATAGGAGCAAAAATGGGGCCTATGCTGGGTCAGGTAATGGGCTATATGGACGAAAATGCCGTCGATTCTTCCGGCATGCCTTTTACCATTTACAATGAGATAGACGATTTAAATAACACGGTGATCTTCTCAGCATGTATCCCGGTTGCAGAACGAATAATCACTCCGCCGGGAAGTCCTGTTGTATGTGGTTTTATGGAGCCTGTGACGACCTTAAAAACCACATTGAAAGGAAATTACGACAACCTACCTACAGCTTACAACAAAGCCATGGAATATATTGCCTCTAATAACCTCACCATGCACCCAAATGCTAAAATGTTTGAAGTGTATAGTACAGATCCCGGAGAAGTTCCCAATCCTGCTAATTGGGTTACGGAAATTTATATTCCAATACTACAGGAAGAAGCGACTAACTAGATTTTAATGAAACAATTTTTATTGGTTTTTTTAGGTGGCGGACTAGGGAGTGCGCTGCGATATTGGATAGGCAAATATTTGAATAGTGCAGAAAACGGGATCCCTTATGGGACCTTTGCCGCTAATGTCTTAGGAAGTTTTTTAATTGGAATCATCTTGGGGTTAGCACTAAAGGGTAATAGCCTTTCAAACAACACTGTTCTCTTTTTAGCCACAGGATTCTGCGGAGGTTTTACAACGTTCTCGGCATTCGCTTACGAAAATCATATCTTCTTAAAATCTGGGGATTTTATGACATTTGCATTCTATACCATAGGAAGTTTTATTATTGGCTTTGCAGCTGTCTTCTTTGGAATATGGTTGGTGAAGTTTCTTTAATGTTCCCCAAAATCTTTCACTCCCGCTTCTATTCTAACTTGAAGATCGTTAACTTTTGGCGGAATGGGACAAGAGTAATTTGAATTATATGCACAGTATGGATTATACGCCTTGTTGAAATCTAAGATCATACTATTTCCCTGCGGAATCTGAGTATCTAGAAAACGCCCGCCTCCGTAAGAACCGTCACCACTTGTGAGATCAGTAAATGGTAAAAACAAATACTCTTCGTAACCTTCCTCGCTTTCGTGAGAGGTACTCTGATATAATTCGAGTTTAAGTTCTTTACCTTCTAAAGTGAACAAAACCTCACCATACTTAACATACTCAGGCAACCGACTTGTTGTTGTGGGCATTAAAAAAGGAGTTTCATCCGGTGTACGAATAAAAACAGCCTCTACCCTAAAATCTAAATTTATGGGGTAAAAATCTAAACCCTTAAAATCTGTCAAATCCTTCTTTTCCAAAATGCTGGTCTCCGGGTCACTAAATGTTTCGTTTTCCGAAAGCTGATACTCTTTAATCTCCTTTAAAATATCTTCTTGTGCACTAATAACACATGTAAAAAGAAATAAAAAGCTTAAAATTAGATATTTCATCTGGATTTGTTTTCTGTAAAAATAGGAAAGAATTTGCAATCTTTTTTTTAGTATTGCTTCTGAAAGTTATCTAAATGTCTTCAAAAGTTAAGATCCTCATTGTACTCTTCTTCTTCGGACTGTCGCATGCATATGCACAATCTATTAAAACTGATAAAAAAGCACTCGCTTTTTTAGCTTCCGAAGAAAAAGTAAATGTCATCTTCGCTTACAACGAAATCCTTTACAATACCGACGACTTAACTGAAAAGGACTTTTTGGCTCACATTCATGCAAAAATAACGAAACACGGAACAGCACAAATGGCAAGAGATTGGCGTAAAGAGTTTATAAATGCAAGGAAGAAAACATGGCCGGAAGCCTTTGTAAAGGCTTTAAACGATGAACTCATCAAATATAAGAATGCTCCGAGATTTGTGCTTAACGAACCAAATACCAACTATATCATGGTGGTACATACGCATCAAATTGATTTCGGATTTGATGCCGGGGTAATTAAAAAACCAGCCGACGCGAAAATCGATATTTATTTTTATAAAGCTTCAGATAAAGAAAATTTTATCACGAAATCGAAGGTAAGTGAAGCCAAAGGCCTTTATAATGAAAGTAGATATAAAAACGAAAACTGGCCTAAACCCTCGCTCAAAAGTATTCAGAATCTATACGAAAGGGTAGCTCCAAATTTAGCCAAATCACTTAAAAGAATTGTAAAATAATACTTATGAAAAAAATAAGCCTCGCAATTATTGCTATCAGCACTTTATTTATTCAACACTCTCATGCTCAACATATTGATATTGATAAAAAGGCACTTGCTTTTCTTTCTTCGGAAGAGAAAATAAATATAGAATTTACCTACAACAACTTGTTTTTCAATGCCGATAATATCCCCGAGGATCAATACCTCAAAGAAATTGAAGCAAAAAACAAGGAAAAATACGGGGATGAAGGTGTGGAAGATTGGATGGATAAATACAATACCTCCAAAGCCGAAAAATGGCCTGAATATTTTACCAATACGCTGAACGCGAAAATGCAGGAATATGAAAACGGACCCGAATTTATAATGAATGACCAAAACCTGAAATACACCTTAAAAATAAATACAGACTGGATTTATTTTGGGTATAACGTTGTAGCCGCAAAATGGCCGAGCAAAGTAAATATGAGCCTCGCTTTTTATGAGACATCAAACCCGGAACAAATTATCTTCGAGACTAACATTAGAAGAGCAATGGGTAAAAATAATGAAGCTTTTAAATTGGATGGATGGGCTAAATTTGAACGTGTTGGAAAGGCATATGTCAAAGGTGCATATAAACTCGCACAAGCATTTAAAAGAATTGTAGATTAAACCAATCAATTTTTTTATTACATTTGATTTAATTATTCAGATAATGAAAATAAGAACATATACCAATAAGCAAAATTGTGTTGTTTCTAGAGAGAAACGCAAAAGGCGGTGTATGTACTAATTATAAAGAAATAGATTTATTCAATATAAAAACGTCCCGCCTTAGAGCGGGACGTTTTATTTTTATACATAACTACTAACCAAAATGAAAAAAATTTATAAAAATTATATAAGCAATTTCCAGGGCCTCTCCCGGGAAATCTGGCTATTGTCACTGGTGACCTTTATTAACCGGGCCGGTGCTATGGTAATACCTTTCCTTTCACTGTATTTAGTAAATGCCAAAGGCTTTACATTACCGCAGGTAGGATGGATCATGACCTCTTTTGGAGTAGGATCCCTGGTAGGAACATGGATAGGTGGCCGACTCACAGATACAATAGGTTTTTACAAAGTAATTGTACTAAGTTTATTTTTAGGTGGCATCGGATTTATACTACTTCAGTTTTTAGATACATTCTATGGATTTTGTGCCGGAATATTTTCTCTTATTTTAGTGGCCGATGCATATCGTCCGGCTATTTTCGTGGCAGCCGACACCTATAGCAAACCCGGAAATGTAACCAGAAGTATAACGCTAATTAGACTTGCCATAAACCTCGGTTTCTCAATAGGCCCCCTAATAGGAGGAATTATTATTGCAACCATAAATTATACGTCACTTTTCTGGATCGATGGCATTTCATGTATGATGGCGGCTATCGGTTTGTTTATATGGCTAAAACCGAAAAAAGTAATAAAAGATGAAACCCAAACACCAGTTGTAAAAGAAGGTGTTTCTCCTTATTTCAACGGACTCTTTATTCTATTTTTCATTATCATGGTGACCAATGGTGTAACTTTCGTACAGTATTTTAGCGTGATGCCTCTTTATTACGAGAAAGCCCATTTTTTAACCGAAGACCTTATAGGCTGGCTATTCTTTATAAACGGTGCGCTAATCGTTATCTTCGAAATGCCTTTGATAACGTGGCTGGAAAAAAAGCAACTATCTAAAACTATGGCTACCTTTTGGGGAATTGTGTTCTTAGCCTTGAGTTTTATTGTACTTAATATAACGAGTTGGAGCGGTATTCTCGTGGTTTCAATGCTCTTAATGACACTTGGTGAAATGATCGGTTCACCTTTTTCTAACGCCTTGGCTCTCGAAATGGCGCCCAAAGGAAGAAAGGGAAGTTATATGGGACTGTATAGTATGAGTTTTTCAATTTCACATATTATTGGACATAATGGCGGAATGAACCTCGTAGATTCTTATGGTTTCGGCATTACCTGGACGTATATCACAATATTTCTGGTAGTTATTAGCTTACTCACACTTTGGTTACATAAATTGGTCATGAAACCACCTAAGCTTATGCCATCAAAGACTATGAAACCCTAACATAACTATTAATTAAAAATCAATTCGAAATGATAAAATATCTAATTTTCTATTTCATTTTCTTCGGAATGTTCTCTTGCGAAAATCCAACAACAAAAGATAAAGTTAAATCTGAAGCTGAGACTTTTACTAAAACGAAGTCCTTTCCGAAGCTGGATAGCACAAGATATAATGTGGGGTTTTTAATAATGAATGGTGTTTATAATACCGAACTAACCGCACCGTATGATATTTTTCAGCATACTGTTTTTAGAGAAAATATTAAAGCGATGAATGTTTTCACGATAGCAGATTCAGACGATTTTATAACAAGTTTCGAAGGGTTGCGCATCCTTCCGGATTTCAATTATCTAAAAGATGAACTTCCAAGAATTGATATCTTGGTTGTTCCCAGCGCCGAACATCATTTAGATACCGACCTGGAGAATAAAGATTTAATTGAATTTGTAAAAGAAGTTGACAAAGAAGCCCTGTATATAACTTCTCATTGCGACGGGGCATTCGTTTTGGCGAAAGCCGGTATTTTAGATAGTGTTGCGTCAACAAGGTTCCCCGAGGATGTGGAAGCTATGAAAACTATGTTTGCAAATCTCGATATAAGAGAAGATATATTGTTTGTTCACGATGGTAAATACATCACCTCCGCGGGAGGTGCTAAAAGCTTTGAAGCAGCCCTGTATTTATGCGAAGTGCTATATGGTAGTAAAATAGCTCGATCTTTGGCCAACGGTCTGGTAATCGATTGGAATTTGGATAAAGTACCGCATACGGTGATAAAACATTGAACTATTTTCTTACATCCTTTGCTTTTTCTTTAACCCGTATTCTATGCATTCGCTTCGATATGAGCACGGCGTCTAAACAAGAAATGAATAAACCGATAGCAAAGATGAGAAACATAAATCTAACAATAGTATCGCCCATATATTCCAATCCGGTAAAACCTAAAGCTAATGTTACAACAGTACCTATTAAAAAGTGTTTTGTATAATTTTTCATGGCTAATTTTTTATTAAAATTAGTCCTAATATTTGATGCATATTATTAAAGAATAATCAATTGTAGAAAGTTTAACAAACAGAGTGATTTCTCTTAAATATTCTACAAAAATATTCTACAAAGGTTTAATCTCACCGTTTTTTACAACCTGAGAAAGTACTATTTGGGTCTTTGTCTCCCCATATGTTATCAATTGATCAATAAATTGCTCCAAATGTTTTTGATTTTTTAAAACCACCTCCATTACGATATTTTCGTTACCGGTTATTCGATAACAGTTTAATACCTCATCGTAGGTTTTTACTTTTTCCAAAAAGGGTTTTAATTTTCCCATAAACGCCCGAAGAGTTATAATAGCTTTAAGCTGATACCCGGTTTCGAATGGAGAAACCTCCGTATTGTAGCCTTGTATTATTCCAACATCTTCCATTTTCCTAATTCTTTCAGAAACTGCAGGCGAACTAATACCTATGTTTCTACCTATTTCAGCATTAGAGAGTCGGGCATTTTTCTGAAGAAATTTTAATATCTTCCAATTAAGTGAATCGATTTTCATTTTAAACTGAATAATTTAAAAAAACATTATTTTTAAAGTAAATATACATTTTTACTTTAATATCGAAAGATAAAAATACCGTCTAGTTGTTAAATTTGGTATGCTTTTGAAAAAGAATACGTTTAAAAATGATCCCAACTGTCCCAAACAAGTTTCCGCAAACGCCTATCTACCAGAAGGCCATAGATATTTTTACTTTATCCCGAAGTATTTCCAGTTATTTGATACATGATATTGCTCATTTAAATAACAAGGGACAGGAGAATCCTGACATTTATTTTACCGGAGACATTGTTCAGCAATCGGTTTCTCTCGCACCCGAAATACTAAAGGCTGAAAACGAACCTTTTTCAGAAGAAAAGCATAAATATGTAGCATCTGTAACCCGTCTAACCAATTTATTATACAAAAATTGTGAGCGACTAGAACAGATAAATAGTAACGGAAAAGATTTTCTGCCAATTCTTCGGAAAGAAATAAAGAAATTCAGAAAGCTACAGCATAATTGGATGCTCACACTTTAACTTCAGTATTTTACTACTCTTGAATCTAGATCTAGAAATTGCTTTTTAACGATCTTAAGTTTTGAAAAGTCTTTATGATTCGGATTGATTAGAATATTTCTCTCCTCTCTTAAAACTGCAGAGGGAACCGAAAGTGCCAGTTCGTTTTTCTTGTTTAACCATTTTGAACCAAAATCCTGTGTTTCAGAAACAAACGGATTCGCTTTCCAAAGTGGAAGACTTAGTTTTGGATCAAAGGTTTTAACCATATTATCAGGTACTGTAACTTCAATAAATGCATAATCATTATCCAAATACTTAAAATCCAGATGGACTAAAATTTCTAAGATACAAAGAGATAAATGTTCAGAAAAATAAAGCATCGCATCTCCCTCCTTATTCCATCTGCCTCCATATAAACGTGCCCCTTCACCACTAAGATCATCAATGTATTCCTTTTTAGCTACCCGATATATCTTCAAAATTATTTTTTTAAGAATATACGCCTTGTTCTATTCTACCCAATACATCTTTGATCAACTTGGTACCAAAACTAGTATCTAAAAAATCAAGTGGCTTTTTATAATTAAGCACTCTAATTTCACTGTTTACCCAACGACTAAATTTTTCGATGGACCCTAAAACCTCTATCCCCCTTGAAATAACCTCGGCGATTTCAAGAATTTGCTCTGTACTATAAACGTTGAGAAGTTCGCTATCACTCTTACGCTGAATGGTTCTATGTGACACATGTATAAGACTACTCATCTTCTCCATCGAAATTCCCAGAATACTACTTATAGAAGCAACCACAGATTTAGGGAGCCCCTTTCGCGTCACCTCTATAAGATCAATATCACTGTTTATAGCTTGTCCTACCTGAATACTACCCCCCAATACACTTACGATCCTGTCGTATTTGTTTTCGAGACGGTAAAACTCTTTAGGTTCTTTGGTTATATTCTGAATTTTTAGCTTACGCATTATCACGACATTTGACATAAATATACGAAATTTTGTCGTAATTGCAAGTAAGTTGCTTACCATTAGTTATTAAAAAAACCTTAGTGTGAACATTTTTTTAAATGAAAACTCAAGATCCCGCGGCTACGCACGGGATAAGCGATTCGCACACTTTTCATTCCGAAAAGTGGCAGTAATGGTCAAACGAAGAAGTCTTCAGATCCCGCGGCTACGCACGGGATAAGCGATTCGCACACTTTTCATTCCGAAAAGTGGCAGTAATGGTCAAACGAAGAAGTCTTCAGATCCCGCGGCTACGCACGGGATAAGCGATTCGCACACTTTTCGTTCCGAAAAGTGGCTCTCTGCTTACATGTTGCGGCGATACTGGCCTCCTACTTCAAACAAAGCTGACGTGATCTGACCTAAAGAACATACCTTGGTTGCCTCCATTAATTGTTCGAAGATGTTTTCATTATTAATTGCGGCATTCTGTATTTTTTCTATCGCAGTCTCGGTATTAGACTTATTAGCATTGTGTAGATTTTTTAAAATCTCGATCTGATATTGTTTCTCTTCTTCTGTTGCACGTATCACTTCGGCGGGTAGAACGGTGGGAGACCCCGTACTGCTCAAGAAGGTATTCACACCAATTATTGGAAACTTGCCATTGTGCTTTAACGTTTCGTAGTACAAACTTTCTTCTTGTATCTTACTGCGTTGGTACATAGTTTCCATTGCACCAAGAACTCCTCCGCGTTCGGTAATACTATCAAATTCTTTTAAAACAGCTTCTTCCACCAAATCGGTTAACTCTTCAATAATAAATGAGCCCTGTATCGGATTTTCATTCTTAGCCAATCCTAATTCCTTGTTAATGATCAACTGAATCGCCATGGCTCGTCTCACGCTTTCCTCGGTAGGTGTTGTAATAGCTTCATCATAGGCATTTGTATGTAATGAATTACAATTATCATAAATAGCATACAACGCCTGAAGGGTAGTTCTAATATCGTTAAAATCAATTTCCTGAGCGTGCAAGGATCTCCCGGAAGTCTGAATATGATACTTTAGCATCTGGGCTCTCGGATTAGCTCCATACTTTTCCTTTAGCGCTTTAGACCATATTTTTCTCGCTACACGTCCTATAACAGAATACTCGGGATCGATTCCATTGCTAAAAAAGAATGAGAGATTGGGACCAAAGTCATTAATATCCATTCCTCTACTAAGATAATACTCCACGTAGGTAAATCCGTTAGAAAGAGTAAATGCCAATTGTGTAATTGGATTAGCTCCCGCTTCAGCGATATGATAACCACTTATGGAAACAGAGTAGAAATTTCTAACTTTCTTTTCAATGAAATACTCCTGAACATCACCCATTAGCCTCAAAGCAAATTCCGTAGAGAAAATACAAGTATTCTGAGCCTGGTCTTCTTTCAAAATATCTGCCTGGACGGTTCCCCGTACCTGCATTAAAGTTTCAAACTTTATTTGGTCATATACTTTCTGAGGCAAAACCTGATCACCCGTAACTCCAAGCAACATTAGACCTAAACCATCGTTCCCCTCGGGTAATTCCCCTCTGTATTGTGGACGATCTACCCCCCTTTTCTTATATATTGCTTCGATCTTCGCTGCAACTTCCTTTTCCATACCATTGTCTGTAATGTATTTCTCACAGTTCTGATCAATGGCTGCATTCATAAAAAACCCAAGTAGCATTGGAGCCGGACCGTTGATAGTCATACTCACCGATGTCATAGGATTGGTAAGATCGAAACCTGAATATAATTTTTTCGCATCGTCAAGACAACAAATAGAAACCCCTGCATTTCCAATCTTTCCGTAGATATCGGGACGATGATCGGGATCATTCCCATAAAGTGTCACACTGTCGAATGCCGTAGAAAGTCTCTTCGCCGGTAACCCCATACTTACATAGTGGAAGCGTCGGTTAGTACGTTCGGGTCCGCCTTCACCAGCAAACATTCTTGCCGGATCTTCTCCGGTTCGCTTAAAAGGATACAGCCCTGCTGTAAAAGGAAATTCTCCCGGGACATTTTCTTGTAAAGTCCATTTTAGAATATCACCCCAGGCATGGTATTTCGGAAGTGCCACTTTTGCGATCTGGGTATGTGAAAGAGACTCGGTATGCGTTTTAATTTCAATCTCTTTATTTCTTACTTTAAATTTATAAACCGGTGATTTATACTTCTCCAATTTATCACTCCACCCTAAAATAACTTCCCAATTATATGGATCAAGATTAAGCTTCACCTTATCAAACTCGGCGACTAATAATTTAATTAATTGTTTGTTTTCTTCGGAAGAGTTTACAGAATCAATTACAATTCCCGCTTTGTCGATGTCCGGACGTTGCCCGGCAACCGACTCGATTGTTTTAAATATTCCGTAGAGTTTCTGAGCAACTTCAGCCTGTTCATTAGCTCTTTTATCATAAGCTCTATTGTTTTCAGAAATTTCTGAAAGGTATCGCGTTCTTGCCGGCGGAATAACAAAGATCTTTTCAGACATCTCATCCGAAATAGTATAGTTACTTTTTAAATTTGAAGCTGTCTTCTCTACGATCTTGTCCATTACCTGCTTGTAGAGCTTATTCATCCCGGGGTCGTTAAACTGAGAAGCGATGGTTCCATAAACCGGCAATTCCTCCTGTGGAGTTTCCCATAGTTGATGATTTCGCATATATTGCTTCTTTACATCGCGAAGTGCGTCAAGAGAACCCCTTTTATCGAATTTATTAATAGCTACCAAATCGGCGAAATCTAGCATATCTATCTTCTCCAGCTGAGTTGCCGCGCCAAATTCGGGTGTCATTACGTAAAGTGAAACATCGCTATGTTCCAAAATTTCGGTATCACTTTGCCCTATCCCTGAAGTCTCCAAAATTATAAGGTCATATTCAGCTGCCTTTAAAACTTCAATGGCTTCGGCAACATATTTTGATAAAGCTAAATTACTTTGTCTGGTTGCCAAACTTCTCATATATACCCGAGGTGAGTTTATGGCGTTCATTCTAATTCTGTCTCCTAGCAGAGCACCTCCTGTTTTTCTTTTCGAAGGATCAACAGATATTAGACCTATTGTTTTCTCGGGAAAATCGATTAAAAACCTTCGCACCAGTTCATCGACTAACGACGATTTTCCGGCTCCTCCTGTTCCGGTTATTCCTAGCACAGGAGTGGTAATTTCTTTATTTTTTTTATGTATTTTGTCAAGCGTTTCTTTCGCGATTTCAGGGAAGTTTTCTGCAGCTGATATCACTCTGGCGATTGCTCCGGGGATTTTTTCTGAAAGGCTATCAACTTCGCCATTTAGTTTATTACCAATTGGGAAATCTGAAGTTTTAACAAGATCATTTATCATTCCTTGCAATCCCAACTCCCGGCCATCATCAGGTGAATATATGCGCGTAATTCCATAATCCATTAACTCTTTTATTTCCGAAGGGAGAATAACTCCTCCTCCACCTCCGAAAATTTTGATATGGTCTGCTCCCTTCTCCTTCAGAAGATCATACATATATTTAAAATACTCGTTATGTCCCCCTTGATAGGAAGTCATTGCAATAGCATTGGCATCCTCTTGTATCGCAGTATTAACAACCTCCTCTACACTTCTATCGTGTCCTAGGTGAATTACTTCAACACCGGTAGACTGTATAATTCTACGCATAATGTTAATAGCAGCGTCATGACCATCAAAAAGTGATGCGGCGGTCACTATACGCACTTTGTTTTTAGGAATATAAGGAGCTGGTTGTTGCATAGGTAATATTGTTATGTTTTTGGATGTGCAAATTTATGAAAACCTTATAGATATTCAGCCTTTCTAGACATATTTACAGTCATAAATTTTATTTAAAAATTACTTGTGTGTCCAATATTTTTGTATATTGCAACATCATTATTAAACTATAAAATATTAACATTATGAAAAAAATTTACTTATTAGCATTTGCAGTGTGTGCTTTTGCATTCAACGCAGACGCTCAAATTATTGAAGATAGCTTTGAATTCTACGTTCTTGGTGACATGGGTACTCAGGCTCCAGGTATATGGGGTAACTGGTCTCAGGATCCGGCCGGATCTCCTGCAGAGAACATCATCGTTTCTGATGATTTTGCAGCTTCAGGAACTAAATCAGGATTTATTGGACCTGGTCAAGGGCCACAAGATGCACTTCTTTATTTAGGAAATGAAACTACCGGTGATTACACTCTAAGATGGAACATGTATGTTCCTTCTGGAAACGAAGGGTATTTCAATGTTCAGGGTACTATTCCTGCTTCAGGACCAATTACTGGTATTTGGAATACAGGAGATATTTACTTTAATCAAGATGGACTTGCTTCTGGTGTTGGTACTGATACTGCTGCTCCTGGTGACGATTTCAGTTTTCCACATGATGAGTGGTTCGATCTAGCAATTTATTTCGATCTTGATGGTGGACCAACTTATGAGTTATTCATTAACGGTGTAGCGGCTTACGATAGCCCAATCGATTTCCAAGATGACTCTACTTTAGGTGCAGTTGACTTTTTCGCAGCTAGTCCGGCAACTACATTCTACGTAGATGACGTATTATACACGCAAGGAAACACTGTTTTAGGTGTAAATGATTTCGAAGAAAAAGTTGTAAGTGTATATCCTAACCCGGTTGTTGATGTTTTAAACATTTCAACAAAAGAGGCTGTTAGTACAGTTACTATTTATGACGTTCTTGGAAAAGTAGTTCTTCAGGCTCAACCTGATTCAATTTCTCCAAGTATCGACATGAGTGCATTCTCTTCCGGAGCTTACTTAGTACAAGTAACTATTGGAGATGCTACTAAAACTGTAAAAGTTATCAAATAATTATATCTCTATAGATATTCTTAAAAAGACCCTTCTTTCGAAGGGTCTTTTTTTTTAACTTTGAATAAAAATATTCGTTCCAATTCCACTATAACTATGTATTTAAAAAAGCTGTTTCTATTTTGCTCTTGTTTCACAATTTTATCCTGTGCCGAATTACAAAATGTTGTAAATACACTTCCTAGTCAGACCGGCATGGACCCCACCATGATAGCCAGTGGTTTAAGAGAAGCATTGGATTTCGGTATTGATAAACAAGTTACAAAACTCACTCAGAAGGACGGTTTTTATAAAAATTCACTAGTAAAAATTTTGCTTCCACAAGAGCTTCAAAAAGTAGATCAAACATTAAGAGACATTGGCCTTGGAAGTTTAGCAGATGAGGGTATTAAAGCATTAAACAGAGCCGCTGAAGATGCTGTCAAAGAATCGACTCCTATTTTCGTTGATGCAGTTAAGCAGATCACTTTCGCTGATGCAAAAAATATACTTTTAGGTTCAGATACCGCAGCAACCCTATATTTAAAAGACAGAACCAGTAATGCCCTTTATGGAAAATTTAATCCGGTAATTCAAAACTCATTTAGCAAGGTGGGTGCCGACAAGATCTGGGCAAACATCATCAATAAATACAACACGATTCCATTTGTAAATCAAGTGAATCCGGATCTCACAGATTATGTCACTAATGAAGCCTTAAAAGGCGTATATACCATGATCGGGGTGGAAGAGAAAAAGATAAGAACTAATATATCTTCAAGAACCACTACACTCCTTCGCCAGGTATTTGCTTTACAAGATTAACTTGTTAAATGGTTGAGGCTTACAGTTTAATTCAACTTATTAGATTAACAGACATTTAACCAATACTTAGTATAATTTCACTTTTGCCTATTGTAATTTTACACAAAATTATAAGGCCCATGTTTGATTGGTTAAAAAGGAAAGACGAGCTCGAAAAACTAAAAATTAAATACCGAGATTTGATGAAGAGGTCATTTAAATTGGCAGTTTCAGATAAAAGAAGAAGTGAATTGGCAAGAAGTGAAGCACAGGAAGTATTAGAAAAAATACAGTACCTTAAAATGAAACTAGCTGATAAGTAAACTACACCAATACTTCAAAATATTGGAATGCATCTTTTAACCTGGATCCATACCAGCTAAAATACTCCCCATCTACCAACATTACATCAGTTTTTAATTCTTTTCTCAAAGAAGCTACATCCGTTTCTTTAAATGGATATGGTTCTGAAGAAAGTAAAACAAGATCCGCATTTCTCATTATATCTAAATTTATTTCCGGATATCTACTTTCCGTTTTAGCTATGATATTATCAAAATTATTCATCTTTAGTAAGCTACTAATAAAGGTCGCTCGTCCCGCACACATATAGGGAGATTTCCAAATTAGATAAACAACTTTTCGTACGGGTCTAGTCTTGGTGTTCAACAGGAATTGATTTCTACTCCTCTCTATCTCATTAATAAGCGATTTCGACTTTTCAGAAATACCGAAGATCTTACCCAAGGTAGAGATCATTTCATAACAATCTGAAATATCTCCTATATCACTAACCCAAACAGGGACAAACTCCTCTAATTGTGTAACCATTTCGAACGTATTTTCTTCTTTGTTACAAATTACAAGATCAGGTTTAAGGGTTTTAATTTTCTCGAGATCAACATTTTTTGTCCCTCCTACGATTGTCTTATTTTTCCTTAAATAGGTAGGGTGCACACAGAATTTGGTTACCCCAACGATTTTCGATTCTAATCCTAGATCAACGAGTAGCTCTGTTTGAGATGGAACCAGCGATACAATACGATTTGGAGGTTTTTGTAGAAATAAGGATCGGTTTAATTGATCAATTATTTTCATCACCTCATATCTTGATTACTCCGAAAGTATCTTTTGCATTTGCAGTTGTAACTTTTGTGCCGCTTCTCTGGCAGCTTCAGCAAAATCCTTTTCATGTGAGGCATAAATTATTCCCCGGGAAGAATTAATTAAAAGTCCAATATCTTTAGTCATACCATAACGGCATACGTCATCAAGACTTCCACCCTGAGCCCCTACTCCGGGCACTAATAGAAAACTATCCGGTAGAATACGTCTCACTTCGGAAAGAAAACTCGCTTTTGTAGCCCCTACAACATACATCAAATTCTTACTATTCTTCCAATCTTTTGATGTTTGAAGCACACTCTTGTAAAGCTCGGTATTTTCTAATTGTTTAGTCTGAAAATCGTACGCACCTTCATTAGAAGTTAGTGCTAATAAGATGGTGTGTTTCCCTTCAAAGGCTAAGAATGGTTCAACAGAGTCTTTACCCATATAAGGCGCTACTGTTATTGAGTCAAAACCCAAGTTGTCCAAAAATGCTTTGGCATACATCGCAGATGTATTTCCTATATCTCCTCGTTTTGCATCGGCAATAGTAAAAATCTCCGGATAATTTTCATTTAAATACTTTATGGTTTTTTCCAAAGATTTCCATCCGTCGAGCCCATAAGCCTCATAAAATGCAGTATTCGGCTTGTAAGCAACTGCCAAGTGGTGCGTAGCATCAATGATCTCCTTATTAAAAGAAAAAATAGGATCTTCCTCTTCTAATAAATGCTGTGGAATTTTGCCTAAATCCACGTCAAGACCAATGCATAAAAATGATTGTTTCTTCCTAATTTCTGAAATTAACTGAGTTGTTGTCATTAAGGATCAATAATAGTTCTATAAGGTCTCTCCGGATTCCTTTAGTTTTTCCGTATTACTAACTAATTGCAGTTCGTCGATGATCTTCTGAACATCCCCATCAATAATATTGCTTAGATCATAAAGTGTTAGATTAATTCTGTGATCTGTAACTCTCCCCTGAGGATAATTATAAGTTCTAATCTTAGCACTTCGATCTCCACTTGTTACCATGGAGCCTCTTTTTAATGCATCTTCTGCCTGTTTTTTTGCCAATTCAAGATCATAGAGTCGCGAACGAAGTACTTTAAATGCCTTCTCCTTATTTTTATGCTGTGACTTTTGATCCTGACATTGCGCAACTAACCCGGTGGGCTCGTGAGTTAAACGAACTGCAGAGTACGTAGTGTTCACCGATTGCCCACCCGGACCTGACGAACAAAAGAAATCGATACGCACATCTTTAGGATCAATTTCTACATCAAATTCTTCAGCCTCGGGAAAGACCATAACAGTAGCGGCACTTGTATGTACTCGCCCTTGAGTTTCGGTTTGAGGTACACGTTGAACTCGGTGCACTCCGGCCTCAAACTTAAGAGTCCCATAAACATCTTCACCTTCTATTTCAAACTGAATTTCTTTATACCCACCACTTGTTCCTTCACTAAAATCTACCACACTGGTTTTCCAACCTTTACTCTCACAATATTTTGAATACATTCTAAAGAGATCCCCGGCAAAGATGCTCGCTTCATCACCCCCCGTTCCTGCACGAATTTCCATTACGGCATTTTTAGAATCTTCAGGGTCTTTAGGAACCAATAAGAATTTAATTTCTTCCTCTAGTTTAGGAATTCTATTTTTTGCATCCTCAAGTTCCATTTTTGCCATTTCAACCATTTCGGCATCACTTCCATCGGTTATTATCTCCTCCGCCTCACTAACACTATTGGTTAGCTTTATATATTCTTCCCGCTTATCCATTAGCAACCTAAGATCTTTGTACTCCTTGTTGAGCTGTACATATCTTTTCTGATCGGTAATAATATCTGGCTGAATAATAAGGTCACTTACTTCATCGAATCTCTGTTTAACTATTTGAAGTTTTTCTAACATATAAGGATTATAATTGAGCTGCTTATTAAGCATAAGCAGTTGCAAATTTACAATAAATTAGTCGATTTTGTTCTTGAATTACTTTGACGCTTCAGATGAATTCCAATAATTAATTCTGAAAAACCCCGTTGCTCAATGTGCAAAAGTTTCCGAAGAAAATAAATCAATTTAATACTGAAACTCTCCGTGCTCAGATTTTATCGTTAGTTTCTTTTCTGAAGAAGACGCTACACGACCAACTATTTGTGCATCAACATTAAACGACTGAGAAATAGTGATAATATCCTGAGCAACTTCTTCCGGTACGTATAATTCCATCCGGTGACCCATATTAAATACCTGATACATCTCCTTCCAGTCTGTCTTACTTTCTTCCTGGATGAGTTTAAAAAGAGGGGGAATTGGGAATAGATTATCTTTAATTATATGTAATTGGTCCACAAAGTGGAGCACCTTAGTTTGGGCACCACCACTGCAATGAACCATTCCGTGAATGTCATTATTAGAATATTTTGAGAGAATACTTTTAATAATGGGGGCATAAGTTCTGGTTGGCGAAAGTACCAGTTTACCCGCATTTAAAGGACTTTCTGCGACTGTATCCAACAGGTTTTTAGAACCAGCATACACTAGATCTTCCGGAACGAGAGGATCAAAACTTTCAGGATAATTTTGCGCCAAATAGTTCCCAAAAACATCGTGTCGTGCAGAAGTAAGTCCGTTACTTCCCATACCACCATTGTATTCTTTTTCGTATGTTGCCTGGCCATATGAGGACAAACCTACTATTACGTCACCTGCCTGAATGTTTGCATTGTCTATAACATCTTTACGTTTTAACCTGGCTGTAACTGTAGAATCTACAATAATTGTCCGAACGAGATCTCCAACATCTGCTGTTTCACCCCCGGTGGAGTGAATAGATACCCCAAATTGTTTCAATTCATTAATGAGCTCTTCAGTACCATTTATAATCGCAGAGATCACTTCCCCGGGAATAAGGTTTTTATTCCTTCCAATCGTTGACGACAAGGTAATATTCTCAATTGCGCCTACACAAAGCAGGTCGTCAATATTCATAATTAACGCGTCCTGAGCGATTCCTTTCCAAACAGACAAGTCTCCTGTTTCTTTCCAATACATATATGCCAATGCCGATTTGGTTCCTGCGCCATCTGCGTGCATTACGAGGCAATAATCGTCATCACCGGTTAGATAATCAGGGACGATTTTACAAAATGCTTTAGGAAATAGCCCTTTATCAACATTTTTGATTGCATTATGCACATCTTCTTTGCCTGCAGAAACACCTCGTTGGGCGTATCGTTTTGAAACTTCTTTACTCATTATTAATACTTAGAATGACAAAAGTACACAATGAAAAAACGTCTTGAAAGTTCAAGACGTTTTTATTAAGATATAAGTTGAAAAATTAGTTCCAATCTGGCATGCTCGCCTCACTAAATATCTGATTATCATCGTTAACTTGTCCGAAATCTATGGTGTATACTGCCGGTGTTGACCCAAGATTATTTCCTCTCCTGGTTAAAACGGCACCACCTTCGGTAGGGGAATATCGCACCTCAAGGTCATTTTCACCCAATACAACTTCAGAATCCACTTCTCTTAAGGTCATGTCGGAAATTGTATAGCGATGAATTCGATTTTCAAATCTTCTGTACTGTGGATTTTCAGAACCAGATTTATCAAGTGTGAACAGCACCTCATCTGCATTCGCAGAAAGATTAATACTACTTGCAGCTCCCATTTCTCCTTCTCGAACTACATCTACCTCCATACCTAACGAAAGATCATAAGTGAAAATTCGAACATTATAACCATTCATATCATTAGTTTTTAACAATAGTAGATCATCATCAAATGTTGCTACTTGTACTTCAGAAATAAAAGAACCATCGGTTGTTTCATAAATTGGTGCAGCTCCTCCTCCATCCGGATCAATTTCATAGAGTTTATCAAAATTTGGATATAGTATAGTCTGACCGTCGTTTGCCCAAGTAAAATTTAATTCTTCCAGTTTAAAGCCTGCAACGGGAATAGCATTGGTTACCTGCTGTATTTCTGTTCCATCGAGATTCATGGTATAAATATTTGCCTCGCCTCCTTCTGTCCTTAAAAAGGCAACTTTATTAACTACATTGTTCCGCCTAGGCTTAAAGCTATTGGTATTTTCACTCGTTAATTGTAGTAAATTAAAATCGATAACACCGCCAGTACCTTGAACACCATCATCGTCACCTGAGAATATCACACTATTTCCATTAATCTTCTTTACTAAAAGAAAGGGATTGTCCGGTGCTGTAAGCGTAGTGAATTCACCTATTTCCGAATTTACCGGATCGTTGAATTCGTCCATTACGGTAACTTGCCAGAAGTAATTTGTTCCAAGTTGCAGATTACTTACAGTATAAGTTGTATCCTGACCGGTTTCAAAAAACTGCATTTCGTTGGTAGTTCCATTTCGGAGGTCTAGCGTATAAGACAATTCATCATTTTCAGGATCGGATGAGTTCCATATAAATTCAACTTCCAACAAAACATCGGTAGCATTATCTTCAGGGAAGAGAAGATTCGGAATAGTAGGAGGCTGATTATTCGAATTAGATTCATCTAGTTCGAATGCCACTGTTGCAGTAGCATCTTGTGTAACAGTAATCGATTCGAAAGCAGTTACATAATTAGTGAGTTCTGCCTGAACCGAATAGTCGTCCACATTTACATTTAAGATCGTGAAAGCCCCGCCGGCATCCGAAAATACTGTACTGGATGAAGGGTTAGTCGAAATTTTTACTCCACTTAATGAATCACCTGTTTCTGCGTCTATTACCGTTCCCGAAATTGTCCCGGTTCCCAGTGGTGCAATAGTGTCCTCACTACAACTATAAATTGTAAGAAGTATTGCCGACACCCATATTAAAAGTTTATAATTTTTCATTTCCTAAAGATTGATTGCTTTTTCTTCCATTCATATTAAAGTAATAATTTAGACCGAAGCCGAAATTAAAATAAAAATCGTCTCGTGTTCCTTGCACTTGCTGATCTATATCGTCTGTAAAAAGGATATCGTGTTCGGCAAAAACTTTCACACCCCATTTTTGTGAAATATCATATTCCACGCCTCCTCCATATTGCATTTTATAAAATAAATCGCCTGAATTCTGGTTAGAGACACCTAAAACAACACCCGGACCCGCATAAATAAAAGGTGAAAGATTGTCTTTTGGCAAGAGATCTACTTGCGCATTTAGATCAAAGCTCATAAATGTATCTCGAAATTGAGGCTCATTATTAATCTCAAATATAGAGGCAGTTAAGCCTAAACTGAGATATTGATTAAGAAGTTTTTGATATTGAAGGCTGGCGTTCAAATCCCATTCTTTCGTTGCATAATCCCCATCAATGATACTCATTCCTCCTATAAAACTTATAGAGTTACGATATTCTTTATCCTGCATCAGTCTGTTGTACAGTAATGTGTTTTCGGCTTCTTCCTTTTCTTTGAGGTAATCTGCAACAAGTTTATTATCCATTTCTTTACCCGCTCTAGTACCCCAAAATTGATCTTTTATACCTTCAACAATTAAATCGTGAACAGCCTTCTCAATAGCATCCTTTACAGCCAATTGAACCGGCTCATTTTGAGTTATACCCGTTTCTGCCTCAAGAAGTCGTTGAAATTTTACAAATCTGAAAAAACTAGCATCCAGTGCTTGAGAAAGAATGGTTTTTGAAACATATACTGTCTTTAAAATCTCCCCATTATTGGTAGATACCGCTCTTAAATATACAGTGATCCTATCCTGTCTGTATTTCGCCGATCCTCCAATTCCAAAATATCGGGCTCCAACTCCACCAGTTACTATATTGGTATCGTAAGAAATTATTCCACCTTCCAAGAGTAATCCAGCATACAGTAAGGGAGGTAATGGCGGTTCGTTCGGATTTAAATTTTTGATGTAGTCTAACTTAGTATTTCTAATAATTTGTCGTTCCTGAGAAAGATTCGCAAGATTCTCACGTTCAATAGGGATAAACCAACCCGAATCTTCTAAGGCCTTTATAAGAATTGTTGTTGCTCCTTGTGAAACCGCCGTACTAAACGTACTCCCGTTTTCAACGGCTTTATACTGACCTGTTTGATCACTAAAATTATACACTGCTACTTCTACGGGATCTGCAGCTGCCGGCAAGTCTAAGAGTGTTTTTGTGGAAGCCGAGAATTCACCGGTGCGAGATGGATTCTGGTCTAACGGCTGATTAAAATAAGCGCCACATGAGCACAAAAAAAGTAAACATGCCGATAAGACAAGCTTTATAAAATTTCGCATAAACATTATTTTAATTTGGAACTATAACCTGTGTTTGTTCTCCATTTGAAGTATCGAGAATATTAATGACTAGACCCTCGCCCGTTTCAAAAATTTCAACATTTAAAGAACCAAAAGTAAAGGTTCCTTCCTGGTTAAACTCACCCACTCCCTCTAATTGTTGTTGTAATAAGGCTCTAGTGATCTGACTAAGTATTTGATTGTTTAAATTTTCTCCGAAACGTTCTAATTCAGATTGTTGTTCTCTGGGATCCTGACTCGCTGTATGAGAATTTTGCGCGGTTGCGGAACTAATTAGCCAGTTATAGTTAAAAGTGTCGCCACCAAACGCCGGGTTTAGGGGCTTATATGAAAACTGCTGAGCGAAACAACCAATTCCTGTAAACAGTAATAATATTAAAAATATATTCTTTTTCATCTTAATAGCGTATAAATTCATTTTGTTGTTTATTCAGTTGCTGTAACTTTTTAAGCGTTCTATATATAGCTGCTTCGGCCATATCTTTTAAAAATTCCTTTCGAGGTTGTGAAAAGAACTGCCAAACTAGTTGGTCGTCTACTTTTACTGAAATCTTCGTATTTCTTGTTCTTCCGGGAACTTCTTCAATAAGAATATTCTTATCGGTTGTAATTTCCTTTAATGCAAAATCGGAATAATAATACCTATAGAAGTCTCTTCCGGCCTTCGTTAAAGTATTTTCAATAATTAATCCATTTTTAAAATACCCATCTTGCGGTGGCGCTTCATCTAACGAATTTGCAATTTGATTCAATTCGCTTATCGAATTCACAACAGTTGGTTTTTTTTCGGCCTCAATTTCAAGAGACTTTAGTTCTTTATTGTACTGTAAAACTATTCGGTCTTTTCCAACTACTTTATCTTCTAAATCGTAAATAGTAAGGTTTAAGATTACTCTACCAACTGTGTTGTTATAAACGGTTACTGATGAAAGTAATATTTTCTGATTCCCTTCAATAACGATTCTATCTATTTGCTCACTCTTTTCAGTGTTATTTTGTTCATCCGTTCTAAAAGCTAAAAACTCATATCTTAAATTCTGTAATACTTGAGTCCTGTTTTCAGCGGTACTCGTAAACGTATAGAACTCACTATTTCGCTCAATTTTTATACTTGCAACTATATCTTGATTTACGTATTGCGCAAAGCTATCGGTAAAAAAAAGGATAGCCATTACAATAACGGCTTTCCTATATAATTGATGTCTAATATGTTTCAAAACTCTTTAGAAATAACTCCTTATAATTAATGTAGGAGATGCTTCGGTTTGTTTAAATTGTAAAGATTTAGTTAGATTATTTGCTCCATTTCTTTCAAAATTCAAATTATCTCCATCCTGAATAAGATCTAATGATACATCTGCATTTAAATCATTGACAAAATCAGTAATTCTATTGTTATCTCCATTCTGAACTAGATCTGTAACAGCTGTATTTGCCAGATAATCCAGAGAAATATCGTTCGAATCCCCATTCTGAATCAGAGAAATTTCACTGGCGTTGGTCTGAACATTTACAGATACAGTATTGAAATCTCCTATTTGTCTCAAGAAAACCGAATTTCCTTGTACTGTTGAATTCCTAACGTTTTGTGAAGTACCTATTCCCAAACTTGAAAGAACCTGGCGGGAAACATCCTCATTACCGACTACTTTATCCTCGTTGGTTTCTGTATCCTTATAGGTTTGAGCCGTGGCGAATTGAAAACAAAATAGAATTGTAACAATTCCCATAAACCATCTGTTAGTTAATGCTTTCATAGCTATAAAGGTATAAAATTATATTTACTTTAATAGTTGGAAAGGAAATGATTCAACCTTCCTCCATAAAACTATTCTTTTTGATATAGTAGGCGCGGCGAAGCGCCTACTATTGGTATTTGTTTAAAGACTATAGATTAACAGTCTGGACATACGTCATCAATTGTAAGATCCGGTATGTTGTAATTCATATCCAAGTTCATTGGAGGATCGAAATCACAATCGATATAATCTGCACTAAAGTCACCATTAGGACCAAGTTGTAAAACGTCTGCTTGATTTCCACCTTGCGATCTATCTAACCATCCTAAATTCAGATTCTGCGCAATACTATAACTTTGACCATCTTTTTGAGTTAAAAGTGCTGCGTTTCCAGAACCAGCTTGTCCTGTTTCAGCTACATTGTCATTTCCTCTCTGATGCACATTTAATCGGTGATCTTCTCCTACCTGTACAGAAGCCGCATCATTTCGGTGACCATATTGCGTCTGTAAACCTTTCATTCCAGATCCTGATTGTACTAAGCCAGCATCATTATTATCGCCTGCTTGACTCTGTTTACCATAATTATCGTCTTCTCCGGCGAAGAAATGACCCTGATATAAAGCAGCATCATTGTTCCATCCAGAAAGTTGCTCTTGTTCACCATAATTACTTGCACCAACAGTTCCACCTATCTGGCGAATTGCTGCTTCGTTCATTTTTCCGTATTGCGTTTGTTTCGCTTTGGCCCCTATAGACTCTAGAGTTGGCGAACCGGCAACCCCACCCGGCCAAGCGGCATAAATTGATCCTGCATCACTATTTGCGGCACCGATTAAAACATCGTAAGGACCCGGACCTTGAACAATACTTCCTCTATTTCCAGCTACACCCGAGGCCGCAGTAGTTTTTTGCTTTTGCTTAGCCTGATTGTCATCACCTAGTTGATAAGTGGTTGCTACATTTCTACCTCCTTGTCCAGGAAAACCATCTTGATCAACAGCAGATTCATTACGATCTCCATATTGTTCTACATTTGCTTCGTGACCATCTGAACCGTTAGGACCTGCATTTTGAACAATCATAGACTTATTCTCATCACCAACTTGACGCGTCCAGGCATCACTGTTGTCATAAGTTTGCTGAGTACGAGCTAAGTTATCATCACCATCCTGCTCAATA